>Ga0334892_1000023_pt1 | contig 262766 bp, 239 predicted proteins | sample GraSluR3_MG_4_FD_207213 | JGI IMG/M metagenome (GOLD analysis project Ga0334892, IMG submission 207213) | Sludge microbial communities from methane-producing bioreactor in Wageningen University, Netherlands - Granular Sludge_15_04-R3 | ecosystem: Engineered > Bioreactor > Anaerobic >... | reverse complement strand
TGTCGGGCGAGTACGTGGACATGATCAAGGCCGGCATCATCGACCCGGCCAAGGTGACCAAAGGCGCGCTGGAAAACGCCGCCTCCATCGCCGGCATGATCCTCACCACCGAAGCCCTCATCACCGATATCCCCGAAGAGAAGGCGCCCGCAGCGCCGCCGATGCCGGACTATTAAACCGGGCGGTTTCGCAGAGTATCGCACGGCCTCACTCGCTGAGTGGGGCCGTTTTGTTTCCTGCCGCAGCGGATTTTGTGGCGATGCGCCCGATATGATGTACACTGACATTGAGCGTTGGCGTTTTCTCACAACAGGGTAGTTCAGGGTATGAATCACAGCTTGATCGGCGTCACGATTGGCGGTTGCGAGATCCGTGAGGAAGTGGGGCGGGGCGGGATGGCGACCGTCTACCGCGCGCACCAGATCTCGATGGATCGCGACGTGGCCGTGAAGGTGCTGCCCCCTGAATTCCTGCACCAATCCGCCTCGCTCGACCGCTTCAAGCAGGAGGCGAGCATCGTCGCGCGCCTGGAGCACCGCGCCATCGTCCCGGTCCATGACTACGGCGAATACGAAGGGATTCCCTACATCGTCATGCGCTACATGGACGGCGGCTCGGTCGAGGACCTGCTGGCCGAAGGGCCGCTGCCACCGGAGCAGGTACTGCACATCTTGCAGCAGATCGCCCCCGCGCTGGATTATGCGCACCGCGAAGGTGTGCTGCACCGCGACCTCAAGCCGAGCAACATCCTGTTGGACGCTAACGGCGACGCTTTCATCACCGATTTCGGGATCGCGCGCATCCTGGGCGTGAACAAGAAACCGCTCACGACCAGCGGGGTGGTGGGCACGCCGTCTTACATGTCCCCGGAACAGGCCCAGGGGCACGAGCTCGATGGGCGCAGCGACGTCTACGCGCTGGGTGTCGTGTTGTTCGAGATGCTGACCGGCCTTCGCCCCTTCGACGGTGAAACTCCGTACAGCGTGGCGGTCAAACACGTCACCGAGGCGCCCCCCTCGGCCTGTGCGATGAATCCCGACCTGCCGCACGCCGTCGAGCCGGTGCTGCATAAGGCGTTGGAGAAAAAGCCGGATGCTCGCCACCAGACCGCCGCCGAGGTGACCGCTGCACTGGCCGCCGCGCTCGAATCGCCCGGCGACGCCGGCCTGAGTGACGCAGACGATACGCATCCCACCCTCAACGAGATGCTCAAGGCAGAAGCGGCGTATCCCGTTCTGCCGCAGGGGGTGCCACGTGCCCAACCGTACCGCGCGTCGCCCGATATCCAGATCATGCCCGCCTACGTGTCGCCGGCTTCGCGCTCGTATACCGGGGCGCTCGTGCCCCCACGCCACAGGCGCCGGGCGGGCGGGCTGCCGTCGTGGCTGACGTGGGCGACGGTGGGGATGTTGATCGGCGGGCTGTTGTTGGCGGCGGTGCTGGTGGGCGGCTATTACCTGCTCAATGCCAGCAACGGCGGGACTGGCGCCACCGTGATCGAAGACCTGGGCGCCACGGCCAGCTTCAAGCTGACGGCCACCGGCGAGGCGGTTGGGGCACCCATGGAGGAGGCCGGCTCTGCCGCGCCCGGCGAGATCGCGGCGACCAGCCCTCCCACGAACACGCCGCGCGCCGCCCCGGACGATCCCTCCTGACCGAAAAGAAAACGAGGGCGCGCGCGCGCCAGCCCTCGTAAGTTCTTCGCTCTACGGTCGTTACCAGCCGCGTTTTTGAGCGGCAGCCGTTTTCATGGCGTCGAGCACGCGCTCCAGCCCGGCAGAGACGCTGCCTTCCGGCAGATGGAACCGGACCACCCGGCGCCCTTTGGCTTGCAGAGCCTGCAAGTCGCCCTGGGCCTGGGTGCGCTTGAGCGTCATGAAGTCGTACGGTTCGTCGGGGATGGGGATTTCCTCGTTGTTTTCGACCGTGATCTGGATGAACACGCCCTTGTTGGGACCACCCTTGTGAAGCTGGCCGGTCGAGTGCAGGAAGCGCGGGCCATAGCCGAGCGTCACGGCGCGGGTGGTCGCGTGGCGCAGCTCGTCGCGGATGGCCTCGAGCAGCCGGTCGTGCTTCTCGGTGGGCGCCAGGTACGCCAGCAGCGCCAGGTAGTCTCCCGAGCGCGCCGTCGTGATGTGGGCCAGCAGCAGGTTGATCAACTCGCCATAGTCGAAGCCGCGCTGCTCGCCGATGCGCCGCAGGATGCCGGCGGTCTTGGCGTCTGCGTACAGCTTCAGGCCGTCTTCCTCCAGCACGGGCTCGTCTTCGGGAACGGCGCCCCGCTCGCGGAAGATCTCCAGCAAGCGCTGGGTGTTCTCTTTGCTCTCGCGAACGTTGGGCTGGTCGAACGGGTTGATTTGCAGCAGGTGCCCGGCAACCGCCGTCGCGAATTCCCACCGGAAGAATTCGCCGCCCAGGGCGTAAGTGTCGGGCAGGTGGAGCGTCAGCGTCGGGAACCCGGCCCGCTGGAGGGCTTTCACCTGTCCGTCCAGGCCGGTTTCGGTCCCGTCCAGCCGCAGATAGACGAAGACCTGATCGTCGTCGAAGTTGCGCGGATCGTCGGGGACCACGTGCGCCACCGGCACGATGCCGCGCTGCTCTTTGCCCGTGCTCTCGGCGATCAACTGCTCCGCCCACAGGCCAAAACTGCTGATCTGCGGTGAGGCGACGAGGCATATTTTGTCGTGGCCGCGCTCGGCAAGGTGGCCCATGGTCGCGCCCAACCATGCACCGGGGTTGCTGGCCGTGGGGATGTGCCGCTGGCAGGCGCGCGCCATCTGCCGGGCGCTGGCGAGCAGCCGCTCCAGGTCCAGCCCCATGACCGCCGCCGGCACCAACCCAAAGTAACTGAGCACGCTGTAGCGCCCGCCGATGTCCTCCGGGTTGAGGAAGACGGCCCTGAACCCTTTTTCGCGCGCGGTCGCTTCCAGCGACGATCCGGCATCGGTGACGGCGATGAACTGCTCGCCGGCCCCGCTGCCCTTCTTCGCTTCGACCAGGCCGAAATAGTACTTGTAGAGCGAGATGGTCTCGATGGTGTCGCCCGACTTCGTGGAGACGGTGAACAGCGTGCGCCCCAGGTCGATCGCGCCGGTTGCCAGACTGATCGCCTGGGGGTCGGTCGTGTCGAGCACCATCAGGTCGGGGAAACCGGGCTGCACGCCGAACGTCTGGCGCATGACCTCGGCGGCGAGGCTGCTCCCGCCCATGCCCAGCAGCAGCGCGTGGGTATAACCGCGTCCCTTGACCTCGTCCCGCAGGGCATAGAGCGGGGCGAAAAAGTCGTCACCGGCGTCGACGATGTCCAGCCAGCCGAGCCGCTCGCGGATGACCTGCTGGTGGGTCGATTCTTCCTTCCACACCGACGGGTCTTTGTCCCAGATGCGGGCCGGGATGTCGTTCTTGTCGAGGCGCGCCAGGATGTCGCGAATGCCGTATTCGTAGGCGGCCATCACGACATCCTGGCGCTGACTAAAACCCAGGCGGATCGCCTCTCGCTTGCCTTCGATGGCGTCCAGCAGGCGGCGAAAATCGTTCGCAAAGGATTCGACGCCGTCGCTCTGGAGCTGCTGAGCGACCCTGTCGATTTGCACGCCGACTTGCGCGAGATCGGCCATGACCTGCCGCGCGCCTTCGACATCCTGATCGAGCGTCCGCTCGACGGTGCCATGCGCGCGGAAGGCTTCGATCGTGTTGGGCGGCAGGGTGTTGACCGTGTGCGGCCCGATCAGCGAGTCGACGTAGTAGGTGTCGGGATAGTTCGGGTTCTTGGTGCTGGTGCTGGCCCACAGCGGGCGTTGGACGCGCGCACCGGCTGCGCGCAGTTTGGCGAAGCGCTCGCCCTCGAAGAGGGTCTTGAACTCGTCGTAGGCCAGTTTGGCGCTGGCGATGGCGGCCTGTCCCATCAACCGGCGGTTGATACGCCCGTGCTCGAATTCTCCGCGCGACCGCCCGGACTGAATGTTGCTCTCAAGAATGTTGTCGACCACGGTGTCGATGCGGCTCAAGAAGAAGCTGGCGACCGACGCGATGTGCGAGACGTCCTCACCGGCTTCCAGGCGCCGCTCCAACCCGCGGATGTAGGCGAGAGCCACCTCGATATAGTTTTCCACCGAAAACAGCAGCGTCACGTTGACGTTGACGCCGGCGGCAATGGCCTCCTCGATGGCGGGCACGCCTTCGGCTGTGCCGGGAATCTTGATCATGACGTTGGGCCGGTTGACCACGTTGAACAGGCGCTTGGCCTCGCTGAGCGTGGTGTCGGTATCGTAGGCCAGCAGGGGTGAGACCTCGAGACTGACGTACCCGTCCTCGCCATCGGTCCGATCGTACACCTCGCGGAGCACGTCCGCCGCGGCCTGGATGTCGGCCACGGCCAGCGCTTCGTAAATCTCCATCACGTCGAGATCGAGCAGCCCGGCGATGGCGTCATCGTATTCCTCGCTGCCGCCAATCGCCTTGCCGAAGATGGTGGGATTCGACGTCATGCCGACGATGCCGTCCTCGACCAGCGTCTTGAGCTTGCCGGACGTCATGAGACTGCGCTGGATGTAATCCATCCAGATGCTTTGACCACAGGTTTGTACTTCGATCAGCCGGTTCGCTGCCATTCAAGATCCTCCTAAACTGTTGTCGCATTATGGTGCTTAAATACAAGGAGCCTAACTGCTCACTGCAAGCCGCCGCGTTCGCGTCATTCGGTGCCGTGCCGGGCGATGCCGCGCTGTTCGATGGCTTTGACCTTGCCGTGACGGCGCACATGCCGTTCTTCGTGCGATTCAAAGGTCGCGCCCAGGTAGGCGACGGCCAGCTCCTGCGCCAGCGCTGTGCCGATGACGCGGCTGCCGAAACAGATCACGTTCATGTTGTCGTGCTCGACACCCTGGTGGGCGGAATACGTATCGTGAACCAACGCGGCATAGATGCCCGGAATTTTGTTGGCGGCAATGCTGGCGCCCACGCCGCTGCCGCAGACGATAATCCCCCGCTCGGCAGTGCCATTCAACACGTGCTGCGCGACCGCCTCGGCGAAGTCTGAATAATCGACCGCGACGTCTGCCGAATCCGTTCCGACGTCGATGACGTTGTGCTGGTGCTCGCGCAGAAAACCAACCAGGAACTGCTTGAGGGGGAAGCCTGCGTGATCGCTGCCAATTGCCACGTTCATTCAACTGCTCTCTATCGTTGGTCGGCCCGGTCCATAGGCAGATTATAGCGCAAGCGGGATCAAAAAAAAGTGCGCCCCGGTGAATCTCCGGGGCGCCTGGTTGCTGATTGCTCGCCCGCCCGTTTTTAACCGGGCGCCAGCGTGGGCGTCGGACCCGCCGGGGGACGCGTGGCCGCCGGGGGATTGGTGGGGGGCGGGGCCAGCGTCGGGGCGCCGCCCGATGCCGCATCATCAGCGCCGGAGGACTGGGCGGCGTCATTGGCGGGTGGGGCGGCTTCCACGCCGGGGCCGCTGGATTCCGCCACGCAGCGGAACCCGGTCGAGGTGGTCGGCTGGCCGGGCGGCAGGCTGCGGCGGTGGACCGACCGCAGGAAGAACGGAATCGTGTCCCAGCTTCCGCCACGGAGCACCTTCTCCGTGCCGCTGATCGGCCCTTGCGGATTGGGCGACGGGTTGCTCGCCTGCTGCGTGTAGTAGTCGGCCTGGTACCAGTCCTGGACCCATTCCTCGACGTTGCCGGCCATGTTCAGGATGCCGTAGGGGCTGGCGCCAAGGGCGTAGGAATCGACCGGCACTGTGGCGGGCGTCTCGGTGATGGACGACATCGCCAGGGTAGTGTCCAGGTCGAATCCCCACGGATAGATGTAGTTCTGCGCGCCGCGCGCCGCGCGTTCCCATTCGGCCTCGGTCGGCAGACGCCGGTTGAGCGTGTTGCAGTACTGCTCGGCGCCCCACCACGTCACCAACGTGACCGGGTGGCTGCCATAGAACTCGGCGTTGCGGACGGAGTAGGTCTCGCCGTCGAAATTGATGTAGCTGGTCTCTTGTTCCTGGGTGGTGAGGACGCAAGGCTGGCCCTGGCACATGCTCTTGTGGCTGTTGGGCCCCAGCCAGTTGAGGAAGGCCACGTACTGCGTGACGGTCACCTCGTAGATTTCCATCTCGAAGCTGTCTACGATGACCTGGTGCGTCGGCGTCGAGTCCGAGGCCCATTCGATCTGGCATTCCTTGCCATAGGTCGCGCATTCGTCGCGCGCCTGGCTGGCTTCTTCCAGCGTGGTGCCCATCAGGTACGTGCCGCCCGTCACCGGCAGCATTTCGGTCTTGATCGCGTCCAGTTCCGGGGGAATGGCCGGGGCCGATCCGAAGGTGATCGTTGGAGTCGGCTGGCCGGCAGGCGGCGTGCCGACGACCGGCGTGTCCTGCATCATGGCAGCCGCCGGGGCGGATTCCTGCTGCGATTCCTGCGATTGCTGGCCGGTAGGTTCGCCGGCAGTCTCCACCGGGTCGCCCTGGTCTTCAGGCGGGGCCGCGTCTGCCGGGAGCGCGTCTTGAGCGCGTGCCGTCTCGCTGCCCGGCAGCGGCGACGGCGTGGCGTCCACGCCTTGCGGAGCCGCATCCGCGGGCGCCTCGTCTGTCGTTATCGTCTCTTCGGTTGCGCCGGCTGGCAGCGCCTCGGTTTCGACGATGGGGGCTTCCTCGACGGGCGGCGCCTCTTCGCCGGTCGCTTCGGTGGGTTCCTGCGTCTCGGCGGCGGCCTGAGCGTCGAGCGTCTGCTGCGCAGCCGCGATCGCCTGTGCGGCGACCTCGGTTTCGTTGGGGGCGATCTGGACGTTGGGCGTTGACGTTTCCTCGTCCAGCGGCGGGAACGTGATCGCGCCCAGCGCGTAGCCCCCTACGCAAATGACCAACGCGAAGCCCAACCCGAGGATTGTTCCCATAAACAGCCATTGCCAGCTCGAGTCGCGCGTGCGCCGCCGCAAATTACCGTAATTGTCTCTCATCTACACCTAGCTCCTTACGCCTGTTGTCCGGGCCGGTTTGGGGCCGCAGATGCCTCCAATAATACCGCCGTCCCGGACGTTGACCAAACGATCAGCCTACGATTCCTCGCCGCTATCCTCAACGTCACCCTCATCCTGCTGATCGCGCAGGCGGCGGAGCGTGGCCTGCAGGGTGAGGGCATCCGCGACGTGAAACGGCTCGGGCGCTTCGACGGCGATGCTGCCGCGCACGCCAAAATCGAGCAGCGCCTGGAGCAGCTCGCGGTAGCGCAGATCGGCCTCATTCAGCGGCAGGTGATGGCGCTCGCCCTTGTCGTTGTAGGCGATCCCGGACATGTGAGCGTGCAGGTTTTCGAGTCCCTCTTGCCCCAGGCCATCCTGCACGGCTTTGAGGATCGAGGCGAATTCGTCGTAGCTGTTCAGCGCGCCGGTGCGCGCGTGCAGGTGGGCGAAGTCGATGCACGGCATAACGCCGGGGATGTCGCGGCTGAGCTGGATCACTTCGTCCAGCGAGCCGAACATGGCGGACTTGCCCATCGTCTCGGGCCGCAGGGTCACGGTGACGCCTTCTTCGTCGAGGATGCCGCGAATCTCGAGCAACTTTTCCTTGACGCGCTCGTAAACTGATTCAGGCGGTTGTTCGTGATACGATCCCGGATGAAACACGATGTCGCGCGCGCCGGACAAAAAACCCTTGCGCGCCGCCTGGAGCAGCCGCTCGTCGCTCTTGCGCATCAGATCGGCGGTCTGGCTGTTGAGGTTGATATAATAGGGCGCGTGGACGCTGAGCGAGACGCCGTGATCCTCGGCGGTCTGGCGGATCGCCTCGCAGGTCTTGTCCGATACGCGAACGCTCTGCACCCAGGCGATTTCCAGGTGATCCATGCCCAACAGCCGGATGTGCTCGATGGCTGCCGGGGTGCCGGATTTGGGGGTCGTCTGAGGGCTGCCAACCGTTCCAAAACGGATAGGTTCGGAGGGGCTGCTCATTGTTGATGTTGTCCTTTCGCGTGCTGATTGGCGCAAGCCAGAAGGAAAGCTCCATGCAAACTGCCGTCGATCAACGGAGTCCGCGCCGCGACCTGGCCCTGGCCATGACCGCGTTTCTGATCGCGCTCGCGCTGCTGCAAATGCAGGGCCTGACGGTCGTGACGTATCCCTTCCGCCTGTTCGTGACGATGATCCACGAGCTTGGGCACGGGTTGGCCGCCATCCTGACCGGCGGTGATTTCGTGCGCTTCGAGGTCACCAAATACGGTGCCGGGCTCGCTTACACCACCGGCGGATCGCGGTTTGCGATCATCCAGGCCGGGTACCTGGGCACGGCGTTATTCGGCGCGGGGCTGCTTTACGTGGCCCACCGGGTCCGCCAACCGGGACGGATCGCGATGGGGTTGGGCGTGATGCTCGCCGCGCTCACGCTGCTGTATTCCGGCATCAGTGTATCCCGGCTCGGCCCGGTCCAGCTCGTGGCCGTGTCCGTAGTGATTATAGTCGCTTTGTACCTGATTCTCACACGAGAATCGGACCAGGGACGCCTGGCCGGGCTGGTCGCGGCGCTGGTGGCGGGCGTGATGCTGGTGGCATTCTCCAGTTGGGACAACACGCTGACGATTGTGGTGGGCGTGGGCAGCGGGCTGGTGCTCATCGCGCTGGGGTTGAAGGGCTCCCGCGATGTGATCGCCGTGACGCTGACGTTCCTGGCGTTTTTGACCGGGCTTCAGGCCATCACCGACGCGTGGCTGCTGCTCAGGATCGTGTCGCTGCCCGAAGGGATGATGCCCCTCAACGACGCGACGACCATGTCGCAGGCGTTCGGCGGCCCGGCGACGTTCTGGGCGCTGTATTGGGTGGCGCTGGACGTGATCGTTTTCGGGGGCGCGGTGTACCTGACGTACATCCGACCGGCGCGACGGGCCGGCCAGAAAAGCGGTTAGGATTCGCCGGGCGGCGTGTCGTCTTCGCCGTCGTCTTTCGGAGGGGGGCCGAACCACGCGTAAATCACCACGCCCAGCGACGCCAGCAGAATCCCGCCGACGAAAGTGATGGCCTGCAAGTTTCCTAACAGGGGGCGCGTGTCCTCGGTGATCGGGTGGCTGCCAAACCCCAGCACGTCTGCCAACCCGCCCGCCGCCGCGATCAGCAGGCCGGTCAGCGTCAGCCGGATCCCGATGTTCTGCGCGAGCGTGGCCGGCATGTCGGCGAAGAATTCCAGCTTGGCGAAGACGTAGGCGCCGGTATACAGCAGGCTGAAGCCAAATAGTGTCACCAGCACCTGCAGCACGCCGATGCCGGACGCCGCCTCCAGGCCGATGATGCCGGGAAACAGGCCAATCAGCGTGATGACGATGCCAAGCGCGCCGATGGTAATGCTGAACTGCGCGTGTCGTTCCATAACCTCAGCCGCCGGGCAGCCCCGCCCGCAGGATACGTAACATATTGCCGCTCAATATGGCCGAGACATCGCCCGGCTCGTAGCCGCGCGCGCGCAGCGCCGGGCCGATGCTCCAAAGATCGGTCACTGTATCGAATCCGGCAGGCGTCGACTCCGCGCCGAAACCGCCGTCGAAGTCGCTGCCGATCCCGACATAACGCGCGCTGCCGGTGATCTGGCAGACGTGGTCGATGGCGGCGATGACGGTGTTCATGGTCGCCGCGTCTTTGCGATCGCCCAGTTTCCAGCCGGGCACGAGAAACAGGTTGTAGGGCATGATGCCAACCACGCCATCGCGCTCGGCGATGCGCCGGATCAGGTCGTCCGACAGATTGCGGTCGGTGCGGCCCGGGCTGAAGCGGAGCGGGTTGGCGTGCCCGGCGAAAACCGGCCCCGCGTAGCGGTCGAGCGCTTCCAGGCTGGCTTCGGGCGCCATGTGGGACAGGTCCAGGATCAGCCCAAAGCTGTCCATAACCTCCAGCAAGGCGCGGCCCAGGTCGGTTAGCGGGCCGGGTGCTTTAGTGCCGCCCGCGTAACGCGTCGCGGTCCAGGCGGGGCCGACGATGCGCAGCCCGCGCTCGACCCATTCCTCGAGCTGGGCCGGTTCCAGGATCGGATCGGCGCCTTCCATCAGCAGGACCAGTCCCAGGCGATGATCGGCGAATTCGGTGCCGGGCGCCCAGGTCGCCAGCACGGCGTCGAGGTCCGCCTGGGTGAAGATCAGGTCGACGCGGTCGTTTTCGTCCGCCAGCCGTTCGTAATAGTCCATCTGCTGGATGCCCAGCCGGTAGGCTTCCTCGGGCGTGTCGTAGAGCAGCCGGTCTGTCGGGAACATCTTGCTCTTGGCCGGCGGCACGAACACGGTCGCGCACACCACGGCGATCCGGCCCAGGACCTCGTCGGGAAGGCCCACCATGCACGGGCCATAGACGCGCGCCACATCAGTCCCGGCTTCGCGGCGGCGCGTATCCCAGGCGCTGCGCGTGAAATCGCGCCCGTGGTTGAAGTGGTTCCAGGCGATGTCCTGGTGACCGTCGACGATGAAATCGGTCATGGCGCGGTGTTCAAAGCCTCGATTTCGCGGTAATCCTGCACGCGCTGGCCGTCGATGAAAAACGTTGGCGTGCCGGTTAGCCCGCGCCGGTCGAACTCGCGCCGCGCCGCGTCGAGCACCGCGTCGAGCCGGTCCGAGTCCATGCACTGCTCGAAGGCGGGCATGTCCAGCCCCAGGTTTTCCGCGCCGAGCTCAATCCGCCGCTCGTCGAAGACCGACGTCAGGAATTTATCCTGCCAGTAAAACAGCGTGTCGTGCATCTCCCAGAACTGGCCCTGCTCGCCCGCGCACAGGGCGCCTTTGGCCGCGTCGCGCGCGCCGGAGCCGATGTGTGGGACCGGGATCATCACGAACTGGACCTGACCGGCGGCGATCTCGTCCAGCAAATCCTCGAACTGCTCCTCGTGAAACTCCCGGCAGTGGGGGCAGGCGTAGCTCGAGAAGTCTTCGAGCAGGACCGGCGCGTCCGGGCTGCCCAGCCGCGCGAATCCTTCCCCCGTGAAGCCGCGCTCCAGCCCGGTGTAGTGCGTCTCGACGCCGTCTGGCACCGGGCCTTCCAGCGGGCGCAGCAGCAGATACGCCGCGACACCCACGGCGATCACGGTCACGACCAGGATGATCAGGACCCACAGCGGCGGGCGCCTCCGCGCCGCGCGGACGGGTCGAGCGTGGTCAGTCGGGAGCCGTCGCGTCATGGGTCAGCGCCACGGCTGGATGACGTCGAGCAGGTCGGGCAGGGTGGTGATGGTGGCGTCCGGCTCCACGGTGATGCCGTCCGGCAGCCAGTGGTGCGGCTGCTCGATCCAGACTCCGCGCAGGCCGGCCTGCTGGGCGCCCCACACGTCGAAGTACAGGCTGTCGCCCACGTAGATCGCCTCCCCCGCTGCCAAGTCCAACCCCTGCAAGCCCATCTCGAATACGTCGCGGGCGGGCTTCCATGCTTCCGCGTCGGACGAAAAGACCAGGTGCTCCAGGTAGGTCGTCAGGCCGAACCGGTCGAGGTCGTAGACGTGCGCTTCGCCGGGCCAGTGCGTGTTGGAGATCAGCCCGACGCGCAGCCCGGAGTCGCGCAGCGCGCGCAGCGTCGCCTCGGCGCCGTCGAGCGGGCGCACGGTGGACTGGATGGCGGCCATGTATACCCCGGCGAGTTCGTCGACGAGTTCCGCAGTGGGGGCCCGAACGCCCCATTTCTCCGCGACGAGCGCCATCTGGCGGTCGGTCTTGAGTTCCTTCACATCCTGGCGATCGAGCGAGCCCCACAGCATCAACGCGTGGTCCCAGGCGGTCGCCAGGGCGTCATCTTCCGGCGGCAGGGTGTAGCCCAATTGGCCCAGGTGGTGATAGACCGCCCTCGCGCCGACCTTTTCCATCTCTTCCCAGGTTTCGCCGGGCGGGGTGTAGTGCAGCAGGGTGCCGCCCATGTCGAACAAGACGCCGCGTAACGCCATTGACGCTGCTCCTTTCGCGGCCTGCGGGGTCAGGATAACAGATACCGCGCGATCAGGTGCGCGGTGTGGATCAGGCTGTCGTGGTGGGTGCGCTCGTAGGCGTGCGACGCATCGACGCCGGGACCGATCAGCGCGACCTGGGCCGCACCACCCGCCCGCCAATAGGCTTCGCCGTCCGAGGCGTAATACGGGTAGATGTCCGGCTTGTAGGGAATGCCGGCTTCGTCGGCCAGGGTTCGCAGTTTGTGCGTCAGGCCGGCGTGGTACGGGCCGCCGGCGTCCTTGACGCAGATGCCCACGCTGAACTCGTCCGAGTTCTGCCCTTCGCCCACCGCGGCCATATCGACTGCCACCAGCTCGCGCAGGTCCTCCGGGAAGCCCGCCGACGCGCCGTGCCCCGTCTCCTCGTAGTTGGCGATGACCGTGGTCACCGGCTGGGCCGGGCGAGTGTCCGCCGCGCGCAGCGCGCGAAAGGCGGCGTAGATAGCGGCCACACCGGCCTTGTCGTCCAGATGGCGCGAGCGGACGAACCCGGTGCCGGTGATTTCGACGCGCGGGTCGAGGAAGACGAAGTCGCCCACCTCGATTCCCAACTGGCGCGTGTCGTCGGCGTTGCTCACCCGCGCATCGAGGCGGATCTCCATCGTGTCGGCGTTGCGCGGCGCGTCGGGCGCGTCGCGGTGGATGTGCACGCTCGCCTTGACCGGGACGACGGTGCCCCGGTAGCGGGCGCCGTTTTGCGTCTGGATCGTCACGCCTTCGAACTCGATGGCGTTCCACATGTACCCGCCGAGCATGGTGAGCTTGAGCCGCCCGTTGGATTTGATTTCCTTGACCATCAGCCCCAGCGTGTCGATGTGGGCGGTCAGGCCGCGCGGCACGGTGTCCTGGGCGCCCGGCCAGGTGAGGACGAGCGCGCCTTTGGGCGTGCGCCTCAAGCTCAGGCCAGGGATGGCGAGCGCTGCAAAACGATTCTCGACAAAGGCGATAGCTTCGGAATGGTAACCGGTCGGGCTGGGGGTATTGAGCAATTCCACCAGAAAATCTATCACCGGCTCGATCTCGAACTGAAGGTCCTGCATCGGCGTCTCCACACGTTCGGGTGCGAAACCATGTCAGGGAGTATAACCCGACACCGCGTCTGACGAAACCTCACGGTGCAATGGTGATCGTCGCCAGCACGGCGTGATCGCCCAGCGGGGCGCCGTTCGCGTTCACGACCGGCAGCCGGTTCGCGGGCGTTTCCCACCAGTAGAGGGCGGTCCACAGCTCGTACGTGCCGGGGGCGAGGCTGTCGGACAGCGGCAGACCGTGATTGTCGCGGTGCAGCGAGCCGGGCTGCCACGTCGAGGTGAATTCGAAGTGATTGGCCGGGAACGAGTCGCGCTGCGCGACCAGCGCGCCGTCCAGCGTCAGGAACAACCCCACCGTGAAATCGTGCGGCGGCGGGGCCACCGTCTCCCACAGCAGCGAAACGGGCAGCACCTGGCCGCGCTCCCAGGTGGTGCCGCCGGGGATGTCGTACCCGACCAGCCGCAGCGTATCGCCGAACGTCGCGCTGGTGAATGTGTCCGGCCAGGCGGGGGCGGTGGGCGGCGGCGCGGGCGTGGTGCTGAAGGCCACGGCGCGGGCTACGTCGCTGGCCTGGATCGTGTCGGTGGCGAAGTAGTGCCGCGTCAAAAACTGTTCCATCGGGCGGACGGCCCAGGGAATCGCCGGGCTGCTGTTGATCACGAGCCAGAATCGCGCGTGGCGCGTGGCGAGGTCGGACAGGATCAGGGTGTTAGCCGGTTCGATCAGGTCGTCGGGGTAGGGCGATTCGTGTTCGGGATTCTGGTCCGGGCTGGAGCGCTCGCCGGGCGACTTCGACAAGGTGATCACCGGGGGCGCGCTGCGCTTGTAGTAGTTCATGAAAAACCGGGAATAGGTGTAATCGTTGAGCACGATCACGTCGCCGGGCTCCAACTGCGCTTCGAGCTGGGCCAGCAGGTCCCGCGTGGGCCGGAAGTCGCCGTAGTAGCGAGGGTCGCGCCGGATGGCGAGCAGGCCGCTGCCGAGCGTCAGCGCGGTGGCGGCGACGAGCGCGGCAGCGGTCAGCAGGCTGCTGCGCGGCGAGGCGGCCCGTTCGCGCGTCCAGACGGCCAGCCCGGCCAGCGCCCCGATCCCCAGCGCGGCGCACAGGACCGGCAGGAGCCACGCGTCACCCGTCGCGTAGCGCCACGCGAAATCGGCGGGAAAATCACCCAACAGGTCCAACGAGACGCGGAACTGCGACCAGCGCGGATTCCAGGCGCCGTCTTCCCAGGGAATGATGTCATTGGCTGTGAGCACGTCGTAATAGCGGTGAATCGGGACGACCACGCCGAGCACCTGGACCGCAACGCTGATCGCCAGGACAGCGAGCGCGCCTAGCCGTTTCCAGGCGGCGGCGCTCTGCTTGACCAGGGCACCGGCCACAGGCAGCAGCCACAGCGCGACGAACGGCGTCACCGGCACCAGGTAGCGCGGGCCCCAGCCGAGGCCGCCGTGCCATTGGTCCGCGCCGCGAATGGCCGCGTAGCCGACCGCGAACGACACCGTCATCACCAGCGGCATCAGGATCAACCGCCATTGGCGCTCGCGGGCCAGGCGCGGCCAGCCGAGAAAACCGAGCAGCAGCACCGGCGAAAAGAGCCACATGCTGCGCCCTGGGCTGAACATGTAGCCCTTGATGCCCTCCGATAGATCCGACAGGTTGCCCCTGGCCTGCTGCAGGCGCTTGACGAATGCGTAGCGTTGGGGAATGTCGAACAGCGTGTCGGCGTTGAGGACCGCCAGCGCCAGCAGGATCGCCGCGATCCCCAGGCCCGCCAGCGTGATGATCGCGCCGCGGGTGAGGCGGACGCGCCCCAGGCGGGCGGGCAGCGCCTCGACGATCACAGCGGGGAGGATCAGCAGCGCCGCCTCTTTCGAGAGCACGGCCCCGCTGAAGGCGAGCGCCAGCCCGACACCGGCCAGCCAGGGCCGTTTGCCGCCGGCGAGTTGTTGGCGTAGGCGCAGCGTGAAATAGACGCTGAGCAGGGACAGCCAGGTGAACAGCGGCTCGCGGAAGAATGTCCGGCTGTACGGCCAGGCGATCGTCCCGATGCCGAAAGCGAGTGCTACCAGGGCGGCCACCCGTCCGCGGTAGCCCAGCGCCAGGCCGAACGCGAACAGCGTCGCGGCAGTTAGCGCTGTGACCAGGACGTTGAACAGCCAGACCGTGTGAGCCAGCCCGATGCCCGGCAGCGCCTGGGCGACCAGGAACAGGCCCGCCGCCAACACCGGCTGCAGCGGCTCGGTATCGGCGGGGGGCGGCTGGGCGTCCGCCAGCCGGACCGGCGGGTAGGCGTCGAATTCGAAATTCACGCGCAGGTCGCCGCGCCGCGCCATGCTTTCCGTCGCGTCGAACAGGAACCACTCATCGCGGCTGGCGGCGAATCCGTTGTACGTGACGAAATATACCGCGACCAGGAACGCGACCAGACAGGCGCCAATCGCCAGCCGCCGCCAACCGTTCGGCGCGCGTTCGGCGTTCATGAGCGGCCTTTCTGCGCGCCGGACAGCAGCGCGCGGTACAGCGCGGCCAATTCCGCGGCCCTCCGGCTGATGTCGTAATCGGCCAGGATGGCTCTCCGGACGTCTTCGTGCGCGGCGGGACCGGCTTCCAGCGCCTCGCGCACGGCATCCGCCAATTGATCGGGATCGCCGGGCGGGACCAGCGCGCCGTAGGCGCCACCGCGCAGCAGGTCCGGCACGCCGCCGACCGCGGTCGAGACGACCGGCACGCCCGCCGCCAGCGCCTCGATCAGCGATACCGGGGTGCCCTCGTTGTGCGAGCTGATCACCAGCGCGTCCATGTCGCTGTACACATCTCGCAGGTCGGCCACCCAGCCGGTGAACAGCACGTGACCCGCCAGGCCCAGTTCCTCGACGCGCGCTTCGATCGCGGCACGGCATTCCCCGTCGCCGACGATGGCGAAGCGAGCCTCGCTCAGCGCCGGGACGTGCACGAGGCGGGCGGCCATTTGCAGGAACAGCTCGTGGTTCTTGATCGGCACCAGCCGCCCGACGATGCCCACCAGCGGGGCCTGGGGCGGGATGTCGAACCGGCGGCGGAAATGCCCGTTGTGGCGCGGCGTCTCGGCGAACGCGCCCAGGTCCAGGATCAGCGGCATGACCTCGATCTTGTGGGCCGGGGCGATGCGGTAGGTGTTCGCCAGCTCGTCGCGCAGGCCGGGGCTGATCGTGATCAGGCGGGTGCTCAGCCGCGCGGTGAGCCGTTCCAGCCAGAGAAAAACGCGCGTCTTGGCCGGGCTGAAATAGCCGTGGAACACGTGCCCGTGAAAGGTGTGGACGCGCACCGGGACCCGCGCCAGCCACGCCGCCCAACGGCCCACGAACCCGGCTTTCGCCGTGTGGGTGTCCACGATGTCCGGGCGAAGCCGGCGCATCAACCGCCAGAGCTTGACCAGCGTGACGACGTCGCGCAGCGGCGACAGCTCGCGCCCCAGCTCGGGGATGCTGACCGGTTCGATCCCGTGCTGCGCCGCCAGATACCCCATGTCGCCTTCCTGGGGGCCCACCTGTCCGCAGACGAGGATGCTCTCGAACTCGGGCGGGCCGAGCCGCGCAGTGAGCAGCACGACGTGAATCGCGGGGCCGCCCACGTTCAGGCGGGCGATGATGCGCATGACGCGAATTGGGCGATCGGCGGTCATCGGATTCTCCAGGGCGTGACCGGGACAACGACCAGCGCGCCGTCGCGGTTCGGGACGCGGTACCATTCGGCCATCAGGCGCTGGCCTCCAGGCCGCGATACAGCGCCAGCGTGCGCTCGACCATCACTTCCGGCGAGAAGCGTTCCGCCAGGCGGCGGCGGCCATTGGCGCCCCGCAGCCGGGCGGCGGATGGATCGGCGAGGGCCTCGCCCAGCGCCGCACCGGTGGCGTCCGGATCGCGCGGCGGCACGAGCCAGCCGGTTTCGCCGTCGATCACCACTTCGGGAATGGCGCTGACACGAGTCGCGATCACCGGCACGCGCAGGGCCATCGCTTCCAGAAAGACGAGGCCGAAGCCTTCCCACAGCGACGGCGCGAGCAGGACATCCAGCCCGGCCATGATCGCGCGGGCGTCGTCGCGCCAGCCGAGGAAATGGACGTTCGGCGCGACGCCGAGCCGGGCCGCTTCCGCTTCCAGTTGGGGGCGCAGCGGGCCATCACCGGCGATGACGTAGTGCGCGTGGGGGAAGCGGGCCGCGACCTGGGAGAAAGCGCGCAGGCCGTAGATCAGGCCCTTTTGCTCCGCCAACCGGCAGACCGAGCCGACGACCGGCGCATCGCCCGGAATGCCCAGCAATGCGCGCAGCGCGGCGCGGGCGTCTGGCGGCGCGGTGACGGTGGTCGGGTCGAGGCCGTAGTGGATGGTGATAACCCGGTCGGGCGGGGCGCCCGCGTAATCGATCACGAACTGGCGGATCGCGCCGGAGATGGCGATACCCCGGTCGGTCCGGCGCCACAGCCAGCGATGCAGCCAGCGCATGGGCAGCGTCCGCCGGAAGCGGTCGTCGTTGTGCTGCGAGCTGACGACGAACGGAATCCGCGCCCGTCGCGCGGCAGGGATGCCGTACAGATCGGCGTGGAGCAGGTGCGTGTGCACAATGTCGGGCCGGGCATCGCGGAACGCGCCCGCCAGCCGGGGCCACAAGCGCGGATCGAGATGGCGGTGAATGACAAGGCGCCGGGTTGGAATGCCCAGCGCCGACGCCTGCTCGACGAATGACTCGACGGGGTTGTCCGGCTCGACGAGGATCCACAGGCTCACGTCCAGGCCGCGCGCGCGCAGGCCAGGGAGCAGCGTGAGTAGATGTCCTTCGGAGCCCGCGACGCCGGTCATTTTCGACAGGTGTATGACCCGGTTGGTGGACATGAAGCTCCCGCCGGCTAGACCGCCAACGTCGACTCGTACCACGCCAGCGTGCGCGCCAGCCCATCCTCGAACGAGATGACCGGCTCGTAGCCCAGCAGCCGCCGGGCCTTGTCGATCGCCGCGCGCGAATGGCGGACGTCGCCGGGGCGCGGATCGGTGTGCCGCGGCTGGATGTCCTTGTCCAGCAGCCGGTTCAGGATGGCGATCATATCCAACAGGTTGATCTGGCCCCCGCAGGCGATGTTGAACACCTCACCGGCGACGCCCGGCGTGTGGCAGGCCAGCAGGTTGCCGTGCACCACGTTGTCGATGTACGTGAAGTCGCGTGTTTGCAGGCCGTCGCCTTCGACGGTGGGCTGCGCGTCGTCGAGCATGGCCGCGATGAACTTCGGGATCACCGCCGCGTAAGCCGAGCCCGGATCCTGGCGCGGGCCGAAAACGTTGAAGTAGCGGACGGTGACGGTTTCCAGGCCGTACACGGTGGTGAAAACCTGGCAGTACTGCTCGGCGGCCAGCTTGGCGACAGCATACGGCGACAGGGGCTGGGGCGTCATGTCTTCGGATTTGTACTCCGCGGTGATGTTGCCGTAGGCCGACGACGAACCGGAGTACACCACGCGCTTGACGCCCGCATCACGCGCGGTGACCAGGACGTTGAGCGTGCCGTTGACGTTGTTGTCGTTGCTGCCGATCGGGTCCGCCACGGAGCGCGGCACCGAGGGCAGGGCGGCGATATGGAACACGTAATCCACGCCCTGCATGGCCTCGGCCAGGGCGTCGCGATCGGTGATGCTGATCTCGTGCAGGTCGATCTTGTCCGCGACGCGCGCCAGGTTCTCGCGGTAGCCGGTCGAGAAGTTGTCCACGACCCGGACGGCGTGCCCCTGGTTGACCAGCGCATCGACCACGTGCGACCCGATAAAGCCAGCGCCCCCCGTCACGAGGTATGTATTGGCTGTGGTGTGTTCCATCGTTCCCCCTACTGACGTTGTTTGTTGTGGATATAGACGTATTCCAGGATGACGAAAGCCGCCAGCGCAGCCAGCCCCAGCACCAGACCGGTCCGGAGGCCGCCCTCGATTGAGGCGTCCGGCAGGCTGATGGCGACCAGCCCCAGCATGACGCACACGCCGTACAGCAGCAGGACCGCCGCGCGCTGGCTCAGGCCCAGGCTGACCAGGCGGTGCGAGGTGTGATCCTTGCCGCCCTGCATGGGCGACCGCCGCTCACGCAGGCGGGTGAAGACGACCAGCGTCGTGTCGAAGATGGGCAGGCCGAGCACGGTGACCGGCACCATCCAGGTGACGATCTGCCGGTCCACCGGGACCTTGAAGTCGAGCTTGATCGCCAGCACGGCCAGCAAGAATCCCAGCACCATGCTGCCCATATCGCCCATGAACGTCGTGGCCGGGTTGAAGTTGTAGATCAGGAACCCTACCGACGCCCCGGCGAGCGCCGCGGCCAGGCTGCCGACGAGGCTGAGCTGCTCCTGGACGGCCATGATGAAGAAAAACGTGGACGTGACCGCGGTGATGCCCGCCGCCAGCCCGTCCATGTTGTCCTGGAAGTTCATCGCGTTGGTGATGCCCACGATCCAGAACAGGGTGACCGAGATGTTCAGAATGTCACTTGCGAAGATGCGCACGTGAATCCCGGCAGCGATCAACACCGCGCCGGCGATCATCTGGGCGCCCAGCTTTACCAGCGGCTTCATCCCGTTCCGGTCGTCGACGAAGCCGACGAGCACCAGCCACGTCGTCCCGGCCATGATCGCGCCGAACTCGACGAGGTAAAACGGCGGGCTGAAAAACACCAACGCGAGCACCAGCGCGCCGTAAATGGCAAGCCCGCCCAAAAGCGGCGTCGGCGCCTGGTGGACTTTGCGCACGCTGGGTTGATCGAGCACGCCGAAATGGAATGCCAACCGGCGCGTGATGGGCGTGAAACCGACCGCCGCCGCAAAGCCGGCGATCATAACGGGCAAGAACTGGGTCATTTCCATGAACTTTCGATGATCCGCCTGTAGACTGCACCCGGTATTGGGGATCAGCCGGATGAAGGACTGCTGTTCACAAGCCGGGCGGGAGTATACCTTAAGTGTTCACCCAGGCAAAACGGACATTCACACCGGCGGCACGCCGTCAGAACAGGCTGAGCTGCCTGGGCGGGGGCGGTGGCTCGTCCCCGGGATCGTCCTCGTCGCCGATCTCGGCGAGCAAGGTGAGCATCCGCTTGAAATCCTCTTCCATGGCCGGGCGCAGGTTCGGGTTGCGCAGCACCGCCGCCGGGTGGAACAGCGGGTAATAGATGCGCCCGTTGGCGCGCTTGGGCTGCCCGTGAATGCGAGAGATGCGCGCCGTATTCGGGAAGAACAGCGCCATGCTGAACCGGCCCAGCGTGGCGATCAGCTTGGGGCGAATGACCTCGACCTGGCGCTTGAGATAGGTCGGGACGCACGTGTCGATTTCGGGCGGCAGCGGGTCGCGGTTGCCGGGCGGGCGGCATTTGACCACGTTGGTGATGAAGACCTGCTCGCGCGAGAGGCCGATTTGAGCCAGCAACTGGTCCAGGTATTTGCCCGATGCGCCCACGAAAGGCAGTCCCTGCTGGTCTTCATGGTAGCCGGGCGCCTCGCCGATGAACATGATATCCGCGTCGGCGCGGCCCGCCCCAGGGACGGCGGTCGTCCGCCCACTGTACAGGGGGCATTGCTGGCATTCCCGGACTTCGCCGGCGATGGCGGCCAGGGCGGCCTGACGATCTTCGAGGCTTTTCAGTTCGCTCACAGTCAACTCCTTCTTTGATCCTGCTCAGCCGGTGAACTGATCGACGAAATCGACGCGCTGGCGGAGGGCGCGAGTCCGTTCCGCGAGGCGCTGCTGGTAGGCGGCGTCCAGGGGGCGGACCTCCATCAGGTAGGCATCCTCGCCGTTGTCGCGGTAATAGCCGGGACGGCGCCCGACGATGGCGTATTCGTATTTGCGGTAAAGCGCCTGGGCCTGTTCGTTGCTCACGCGGACCTCCAGCACCGAGTACTCGCCGCCCAGGTTGAGCGCCCGCTGCAACATGCCGACCAGCAGCAGCTCGCCCAGGCCTTTGCCCCGGTAGGCCGGGTGGACGGCGATCGTGCTGATGTGCGCCTCACCGGCGATCAGCCAGCAGCCCCCGTAGCCGATGATGGCGGTTTCGGGCGGGGTGTCCCCGTGCACCAGGCGGCGGAACATCGCCCCCAGGCCGTTCGAGCCGCCGGGCGGTGGAGCCGGCACTTCCAGCACGACCATCTGCGAGGTGGTGTTGTTTTCGATCTCGAAGGTGTAGGTGCGCGACGACCACGGCGTCGGGAACGACTCGCGATCGATCGCGACGACCTGGGGAATGTCCTCGGCGCGCATCGGGCGCATGATCACCGGCGAGGTCATGGGTGGGCCGCCCCTGGCTGGTGCAGGTAAGCCGGCGCCGCCGTGGCCGGATCGTCGAGCTGCCCGGCGCGCACGCGTTCCCAGGCGAGCTCGGCCAGGAACCCGGCGCGGCGCAGGCTGTGCGCCCCCGCAGCCAGCGTGACGGGCCGCGCGGAATCCGCCAGCAGCGCGCGCGCGTCGTCGTCGATCTCGCCGGCGATGACGGTCGGGCGGTCGATGGCCGCCAGCAGCGTGTCCCAGCCCACGATCGCGGCAGCCTCGGCGGGGAGCCAGCCGGCCTCCGTCCAGGCGAATCGCTGGGCGCAGATCCGGCCACGCCCGGCTTGCAACACGGCGATCAGCGGGTGCGCGGACTGGGGGATGCCCCGGGCGACGATCTCCAGCGTGGGAATCAAGACCATCCCGATGCCCTGGGCCACGGCCAGCCCCTTCGCCACGCCCAGCCCGATCCGCAGACCGGTAAACGAGCCGGGCCCCTGCGACACGGCGACCGCCGTCAGATCGCCGGGACTGAGCCCGTTCTGGGCGAGCGCCTGCCGGATGGCGGGCGTCAGCTCGATGGTGTGATTGTTGGGGGTGCGCCAGGTCGCTTCGTGCCAGATCTGGCGGCCATCGTGCAGCGCGAGGCTCATCCAGCGGGTGGCCGTGTCAAACGCGAGTAACACCGGGGGCTGCTCCTTTCATCACGCGCGGGCCAGTTCCTGGCGGAGACTCTCGACCAGCGCGCGGAAGCGGGAGCCTGTTGCCCGGAAATGCAAGCGGCGCCGGTTCTCATCCACCATGTCGATCGCCACCCACAGCCGCTCGCCGGGCAGGACATCCGCGATGTTCTCCGGCCATTCGATGACCAGGATCCCGTCGTCGTGCAGGAGATCGTCCAGGCCGATGCTCCAGGCGTCGGCGCTCCCCTGGAGCCGGTAACAATCGATGTGATACAGAGTGTGGTCGTTCTGGTCCCGGTGGTGCTCGTGAACCAGGGTGAAGGTCGGGCTGGTGACGGCTTCCAACGCGCCCCAACCGCCGCCAATGCCGCGTGTCAGGGCCGTTTTGCCCGCGCCCAGGTCGCCCGCCAGGCAGACGACGTCACCGGCCTGGAGCAGGGTGCCCAGGTGGTGCCCGATCTGATAAGTTTCGTCGACGTTATGGCTGACCAACTCAAAAGAAGCCGGCTCGAAACTGACCACGTTGTGCTCCTGTTAGCCTATGCACTTCATTATACTGCGCGCCGGACGGGAGACAATACTATTCGCCGGGCGGATTGAATCATGCTATCATACCACCGTTCGTCTTCACGTGGTTGTAGGATGTCTGCCGTATGCGAATTTTGGTCATATCCGATATGCACGCCAATCTGGCGGCCTTCGAAGCCGTCATGGACGATGCCCAGGACGACTGGGATTACGTCTGGTGTCTGGGCGACGTCGTGGGCTACGGGCCCGATCCCAATGAGTGCTGCGAGCTGCTGCGCAGCCTGCCGCACCTGTGCCTGGCCGGCAATCACGACTGGGCGGCGCTGAACCGGCTGGACATCCGGACCTTCAACGCCGATGCCCGGCGCGCGGTCACCTGGACGCGCGAAACGCTCACGCCCGACAACCTGGCCTACCTGGCCGCGCTGCCGACGACCTTCGTGCTGGGCAATTACACGCTGGCCCACGGCAGCCCGCGCGAGCCGGTGTGGGAATACATCCTCGACCCGCTGATCGCGGCGCTCAATTTTCCCCACTTCGAGACGCCTTATTGCTTCGTCGGGCACACGCACACGCCGATTCTGTTCCAGCTTTCGGGCGAGCGCGGCGATACCGAGTCGCTGCAACCGCTCTACAGCGAGCGGCGCGAGCTGAACGGTCACCGGCTGATCATCAATCCGGGCAGCGTGGGCCAGCCGCGCGACTCCAACAAAGACGCCGCCTACGGCATCCTGTACGTCGAAGAAGCGGTCTTCGAGCATCGCCGCGTGCCGTATCCGATCCACGTGACGCAGGAGAAGATGCGCAAGCTCGACATGCCCGAGCGCCTGATCACGCGCCTCGAGCACGGGTGGTAAACGCCCGATTTTCGGCGAATACATCTCGCGGAATCAAAACGACCGGAGCGTTACGGCGCCCCGGTCGTTGTTGCATGCGGGTGAGCGAGGCTAGCGCGCATTCTCCGGAAGATGCCCGTACATCCACCAAAACCGGTCTTTGGGATAGGCCGCTTCGAGCCGCTCGTCGGTGATGAAATCGCCTTCGTGCAGCAGGCGCCGCAGCCTCTGGTCGATGTGCCGGATGCGCCCCTCGATCTCGTCGGGGAGCGCTTCGAGTTCCTTGAGCTCATCGGTGAGGTGTTCGATGATCGTGCGCTTCTCGGCCTGGACGGGGTAATTTGCCGCGCACGACTGCAAATCGTCGCCGCACTCGTTGAGGAACTGGTCGAAGGCATCCAGCCGGGCGTGCAGCTCGTGCTGGAGCTTGCTTTCATAGTGCACCGCCCACTTGGCGCACTCGGCCTCGAAGTTGATCCGCGCGTCCTGAAGCATCGTCTGCTGGTCGGCATCCAGCGAGTTTTCCAACTGGCCCAACCGGTACAGGCGCAGCAGCAGACCGCCCAACGTCAGGTTGGGCAGGTCCCCGGAGAGGAAGCCGTACATCTCGTCTTCATACAGATACGGGGTCAGGTTCGACGCCATCGTAGCCAGCGCGCGCAAGTCTCGATCGAGATCGAACGCCAGTGTTGGCGGTTTGGTACTCATCAAATCCTCGCTTTGGCTGTCTGCCCGCAGCGCACAACGCCCGCGGGCGTGTTATTTGTACCGCTTGATGTGGTGGAAGTTGGGATTGCCTTGAATGTTCTGTATGCGTTGGCTGGCCTGCTTCATGTGCCACTCGACGATCTGGTCGCCATTCGGATCGACGTAAGAGATCGTCGGCATGAAGCCCAGGATCTCTTTGAGCGCGACGATCAACTGGTCGACCTGGGTATCCGGCTGGGTCGTCAGGGTGAAATAATCGCGCGGGACCCACTCGATCGTGATGGGCAGCTCGCCCCAGGTGCCCGCCATCTTGAAGGGGGGCGTATCGCTCAGGCAGTCCAGATAGACCGCGCTGAGGCGGTTGCTCCAAAAAGTGTGATTCACGCGTTCTTCAAGCAAATAGGCATTATGCTCTGGCTCGTTGTAGAACCACGTGCTCGCATTGGTCGCCATGAAGTCTTTTCGCCTCCTGCACCGATTGTGACCTGCTGGTAATGATAACACCAAAGATGGGGCTGAGGCTACTCAGATCTGAACCGGTCGCGCAGCCCGGCGGTATTGTAGAGGTAACCGGTTGTACGTGGCCTGGCATGGACGTGCCGAGGGTGGTGGATGAGCGACTATTCGTGGTTGGGGGTGTTGGTGAGTTCGTGCGTATCGACGCTGGCACTGGGGGGATACCTGGTGATGGCCGTGCCCTATTTCGACGATGCGCCGTACCTCACCGATCTGAAGAAAAATATCCGGTTGGCGATGCTGGTGGGCGGCGGCGTGTTTGCCGTCTTCTTCGTCATTTTTTACCTGAGCGCGCTTTACGTGGACCAGGACACGAGCGGCCCGCTGCTGGTGATGGTGGCGGTGATCGTGGCCCTGCCGGCGAGCATGCTGCTCGGCTCTGAAACGTGGGAATACTACCGGCCCAAGCAGATGGACCGCGCGCCTGGGCTGCAGGCGGTGACCGTCGCGACCGGGATCGGACTGGCCGAGCTGGCCGGCAGCGCGCTCGCGTTCATGGCCCTGTTTCACGTGGGATGACCGGCGCGGCACACCAGCGCCCTTTTTGTCGCTCGGCGGGCGCTGGCAGGCTCCGGCAGATCACGCTCCCGGCCAGATCTCTTCAACCCCGTGATGCTGGACGACCAGCCGTTCCTCGATAAGCTCATCGCGGCTGGTATCGAAGTCGGAGAACGAGATGTCGCTGATCCAGGCGTCTTTGAAGACCCAGCGCCGGGTTTCTCGGCCCTCGTCCATCGCCACGACGGCGATCTGGCGCGTGACGCGCGTGGTGGGGTTGGCGAGCGTTTCGCGCGTCCACCGGTTGAACGGGAGTTCCGGGTCTTGCTGGACCATCTTGGTGATCGTGATCGGCGTATTGATCAGGCGCCCGGCGTTGATATCGACGCTGCGGCTGACAATGCCGCTCACGCCGAAGATGCCGGTCGCGATGGCCCCGTCGATCTCCACGTGAAACTCGTTGGCGGACAGGCTGTCCAGCGCCTTGATGCCGGTTGAGCTGTCTGTCGTCATGGTCTTGCTCTCCTTTTCGGCGAACACACGAATTTACCGTTCGTTCTCTCCCACCACCGTCCGGATGTGGAGTTCTTCGAGTTGTTTCAGATCGGCTTCGGACGGCGCCCCGGCCATCAGGTCGGCGGCCTGCTGCGTCTTGGGGAAGGCGATCACCTCGCGGATGTTCGGCTCGCCCGCCAGCAGCATCACGAGCCGGTCGATGCCGGGCGCGATCCCGCCGTGGGGCGGGGTACCGAATTCGAAGGCTTCGAGCATGTGGCCGAAGCGCTCCTTGGCAACCGCCTCATCCAGGCCGATCAGGCCAAACACTTTTTCCTGAACCGCGCGATCGTGAATACGGATGCTGCCGCCAGCAATCTCGTACCCGTTGCAGGCCAGGTCGTACTGCTGGCCGCGCACCTTGCCGGGGTCGCTGTCGAGCAGGGCCAGGTCTTCCCACATCGGCGCGGTGAACAGGTGGTGGCTGGGATCCCAGCGGTTTTCGTCGGCGTTCCACTCGAACAGCGGGAAGTCGATCACCCAACAGAACGCGACTTTGTTGGGGTCGGCCAGGTCCAGCCGCGCGGCCATTTCGCGCCGCAGCGTATCCAGCACGTCGCAGACGACGGCTTCCGTATCGGCGGCGAACAGGATCAGGTCACCGGGCGCGGCGCCCGCGCGTTCGACCACCGCCTTGAGCTGGTCCTCGCTGAAGAACTTGGCGATCGGCGAGCGGACGTCGCCGTTTTCCTCGATCGCCATCCAGGCCAGCCCTTTGGCCCCGGCAGTCTTGGCGATCTCTTCCAGCTCGCCAAGCTGTTTGCGGCTGTACGTCCCACAGCCGGGCACGCAGATGGCGCGCACCGGGTTGCCGGCGCTCACGGTGTCGGCGAAGACGCGGAACTCGGTCTGGCCCGCGATGTCGCTCAGGTCGATGATCTCCAGGCCGTAGCGCAGGTCGGGCTTGTCGGTCCCATAGCGAGCCAGGGCTTCGGCGTGCGACAGGCGCGGGAAGGGCCTGGTCACCAGCTCGCGGTCGGTCACTTCCTCGACCAGCCGGGTCATCATGCCTTCGATCAGGTCCAGCACGTCCTCGCGCTCGACGAAGCTCATTTCGAGGTCGAGCTGGGTGAATTCGGGCTGGCGGTCGCCGCGCTGATCCTCGTCGCGGAAACAGCGCGCGATCTGGAAATAGCGCTCGTATCCGGCCACCATCAGCAACTGCTTGAGCTGTTGAGGGCTTTGGGGCAGCGCGTAGAACTTGCCGGGATGCACGCGGCTGGGCACCAGGTAATCGCGGGCGCCTTCGGGCGTGGTCTTGAACAGGATCGGGGTCTCGATCTCGACGAAACCGCGCTCGGACAGGTAGTTCCGGATGAAGCGAATCACGTTGTGGCGCAGCACGAGATTGGACTGCATCGCCGGGCGGCGCAGGTCCAGATAGCGGTAGCGCATCCGCAGCGCTTCTTCGACCTTCTCGTCCTTGTTGATGTAGAACGGCGGCGTCTTGGCGCGGTTGAGCACTTTCAGCTCGGACACGGCGAGTTCGATGTCGCCGGTCGGGAGATCGGGATTCTGCATGCCGTCCGGGCGCAGGATGACCGTCCCGGTGACCTGGATGACCCACTCCGAACGAACCTCTTTCGCCAGTGCGTGCGCGTCGGGCGCGGTCTGCTGGTCCACCTTGATCTGGGTGATGCCCCAGCGGTCGCGCAGGTCGAGGAAGACCAGGCCGCCCTGATCGCGCCAGCGATGGACCCAGCCCGCCAGCGTGACCTGCTGCCCGGCGTGTGTAGCACGTAGTTCGCCGCAGTTGTGCGTCTTGAGCATGAGAGTACTCCCGTGTGTGGTGTGTTCAGGTGAGGAACACCTGCTAGCTAGTGGGCCAGCCCGAAATGCTCCGAAAAGAGTAACACACACTCCGGCTATCAGGCAACAAAAATGCCCCTGGATCGGGCGATCGCAGGGGCGTGATGGGCCGGTTGGCGCGGCGGGTTTACAGGTTCGATACCCAGCCGCCGTGCATCTGGTTTTCGACCCAGCGGGCCACGAACGGGATGCGGTAGTTGCGCCCGCCCCAGGTTTCGATGGCCGCGATGACCGAGTAGACGGTCATTCCCAGCGGCAGGAGCAGCGTCGTCAGGATGAAGATCGGGTAGGCGATGATCACCAGCGGCAGCAGGACGATGCCCACCAACACGATCAGCAGGAGCGCGGACAGGATCAGCAGGATGATCCACATGAACGTCCCGGCCAGGATCAGGCCCACGAACCCGATGGTGCCGACCAGTTGGATGGTGAAGGCTTGCAGCGCGTGGAAGGCCACGTATTCCGATCGGTTGCGGAAGGAGAAGTAGATCAACAGCGGCACGAACATCGTGATCAGCACGCCCGCGCCCGCGCTGCCCAGGGCTACCAGCGCCGTCAGCAGGGTACTGGCGTGGGCCAGCGTGGCCCATTTGCGCTCGTTGGCATCCACTGACGCCGGGTCGTGGTGCCGTTTGGCCTTGTAGGGCATGGCCACGCGGGCCGGTGGCGCGCCGGTGTCTTCCAGGCGCCGGCGGCCCCCATAATAGCGCTCCTCGTATTCATCCACGACGTCGCGCGTGTTGTGCAGCTCCTCCGACACGCGGCGCTTGACGTCGTGCATAGCGTCGCGGATGCGCGACGGGATAGGCGTGCCCTCGCCCTCTGTGCTCTGGATTTTGGGCGGTTCGCCGGGCGTTTCGCCGCCTTCCAGGTTATTCAACCGATCGTGGTCTTCCATTCTTGCACTCCTCACATGGGTTCCGGTTTTATCCCCGATCAACCAGACCAGGAGATTGATGACGCTCATTTCACTAGTTAATACGCAGCAAGGCGGGTCTGGGTTGCGCGCTGTTCTGCGGTATACTTGCCGCGCTGAGGAGGGACGTATGCTAAAACGGGTTCTGAGCGCGGACTTTACACTCACCAAGCGGCACCTGGGCGCGTTGTTCATCCTGGGCGGGCTGGTCGTCGGAATCGGCATCCCCGTGTCGGACGCACTGCAATCCCAGCCGGACGGGTTTGGGACGCTCCAGCAGATCGGCACGCTGCTGGCCGTGGCGAGCGTGGCGATCGGCGTGACGTTGTGGCCCTTGGGCGATCGACCTGCGTAAGACGATGGCGATGACCGGACGACATACCATCGACCACGATCGGGCGGGCCGGGGATGGCAGTGGGCCAGCCGCGCCCTGTTCGCGCTGGCGATCGCGCTGCTGGTGGGGCATTTCCTGATCTACGTCCACTTCGCGGTGGGCGTCATGCGCTTCCCATTCGATTACGACCAGGGCGAGGGCTTCGAGCTGGTCGATACGATCATGTTCAGCGAGGGCGAGTGGCCGTACCGGAACAACGAAACGTACCCGTTCTATGCCAGCAACTACCCGCCGCTCTTTCACGTGATCCTCGTGCCGTTCGCGTGGTTGTTCGGCCCGGCGTACTGGTACGGGCGGCTGGCGGGGTTCGTCGCCACGTTGATCACGGCGGCGGCCATCGGCTGGATCGTCCTCCGCGAGGGACGCCACCGCCCGCTGGCGGTCATGACCGGGCTGGCTTACCTGGCGTCGAATTACATCTACCACGTGGGGCCGCTGTTCCGGCAGCACATCTCGATGGTCATGTTCGAGACGCTGGCGATCCTGGTCCTGGCGCACGTGACCGAGGGGCAGGACGTCCGGCGGCGGCGCTGGACGATGGCGGTGGGCCTGCTGCTGCTCCTGGCGGCGGGGTATACCAAACAGCTCGCCCTGGCGACGTGCGTCGCGGTCTTCGTCTTCCTATTCGTGCGCAATCCGCGCCGGAGCATCGTCTGGGGCGTGGCGTTCGCCGGGGCGGCGGGACTCCTGTTCGTGTGGATCAACATCGCGACCGGCGGCGAGTGGTGGGCGAACATCATCGCCGCCAACGTGAACGAGTACTTCCTCCAGCAGTTCATCGACCTGTTCGAGCAGTGGTTCCGGCTGCATTACGCCCTGGTCATCCCGGCGGGGCTGTTCGCGCTCTACGAGCTTTATTTCGACCGGCTCTCGCTGTACAGCGTGTGGTGGGCGCTGGCAGTGGCGAACACGGCACTGTCCGGCAAGTGGGGCGCGGGCGACAGCTACTTCGCGACCGCGATCGCGGCGACGTGCGTCCTGTCCGGCATCTTCGCGGCGCGGACGGTGCGCGGAGAATGGCAGTTCCCCGACAACTACCTCGCGCGCGCGCTGGCCCGCCCGCGAGCCTTCGCGGCGCGGCACCGCCGCTCGCTGCTGCGCGGCGCGGGGGTGATCGTCCCGGCGGTTTACGTGCTGTATGCGGCCAGCGTGGTGAAAATGCCGACCGAGGGACGCTTCTTCGGCGCGCTGTCGGATGTGCTGGGGCTGGAATCGAGCTACGGCGACCGCTACGCGTTCTATGATGCGGCGGGGTGGGTGCCCGGCTACGCCACGATCGGGCACGTGCCGTCGCAAACGGACATCGACAACGGCTGGCGGCTGGTAGACGTGATCCGGGCCAGCGAGCGACCGGTGATGAGCGAGGAGGCCGGGTTCAGCCTCCAGGCGGAGAGGGACGTGATCACCAACCCGACGCAGCTCAAAAACCTGTACGAAAACGACCTGTTCGATCCTGCTAACCTCGTCGCAGCAATCCGCGCTCACGAATTCGGCGCGATCATCTTCCGCGCCCAGTTCTACCCGCCGCCGGTGCTCGATGCGGCCTACGAGGCGTATTATCCGGACGAGACGATCCCCATGAACGGGTTCAACTACGAGGTGTGGCGGCCCGGCCCGCCCGCCGCGGAGCGCGACGCGCTGGCGGCTGGGTTGGGATCGCTGGGCGCGGGCGAGACGGCAACCCTCGACGTGTCGCTGCCGGTCGAGCAGGCGGCGCGCTGGGCGGCGCACGCGCTGGCCTTTCATAACTGGGTCGAGCCGGGGCTGGCGCGGCAGGGCGATTGCTACGCGGGGCAGGCCGAAAAAGCCGCCTCCCGGCTGGTGGCCGAGGTCTGCCCGTCCGGAGAACGGGCGACGATCGCGCTGCGCGGGGAGTGAGGTCGGATGGCTCGGCGGACTCTGGCGGTATCGACCGCGCTGCTGCTGGCGATTGCGGCGCTGCTGGTGGTGCAGTGGCCAGGCCGGAGCCTGTGGTACGACGAAACGGTGAACGCCTATTTCGCCGGGGAGAGCTGGTCCGCGATCTGGGAATGGTGCACCGCCATCGACAACCAGGTGCCGCTCCATTTCGCCGCGCTCAAGGTATGGGGCATGGGCCTGGGCACCGGGGAATTCGCGCTGCGGGCGTTCTCCTTCTTCTGCGCCCTGCTCGGCGCGGCGGGGCTCGTCGCCCTGGGGCGGCGCGTGGCCGGGCGAGCTTCCGCCGGATGGCTGGCCGCGGCGGCGCTCGCGCTCAGCCAGAGTTTCCTGTACGCCGCGTTAGAGGTCCGGGCTTACGGGCTGGCGCTGGCGCTGTTCGCCGTGTCGAGCGTTGTGCTGTGGAGCCTGTGGGAGCGCTATGCAGACGGGCACCGCCCGCTCGATCGCAGTTACGCGGCCCGGCTGGCGCTCTACCTGGGGCTGGCGCTGGCGCTGGTCTACACGCACTATACCGGGTTCATCGCGCTGGCGGCGCACGGCGTCTACCTGGCATGGCGGACGCTGCTTGCGCCGTCGCGCCGTCGCGCGACACTGCTGGCACACGTGGGGCTGGGGCTGGCGCTGGGCTACGTGCCGTGGATGGTGGCGCTCGCCGGGCGCGACATCCGCGCCGGGACGGCCTACGCGGGCCGCATTCCCCCCGACGCGGCGCTGCGAACTTACGTCGATTTCTTCGCCTACGGGCAGCACCTGCTGCCGGAGGGAAGCTTCCCGTACGCGGGCGCGATCGCCGGGCTGGTGATCGCGTGTGGCGCGGCCTGGGTGATTGCCCGGCGGCGGGACTCCGCCCGGCTGCGCGGTGCTGCCCTGGCAGCCAGCCTGACGCTCGTGCCGCTGGCGGGGCTGGTGGTGATGGTGTACGCCGTCCAGGCCAAGCTGTCCGGCAGGCACGGCTGGCCGGTCTGGCTGGGCGCGGCCCTGGTGATCGGGCTGGGGCTGGCGGCGTTCGAGCCCCGGCGCTGGCTCCGGTGGCCGGTGTGGATCGCCGCGCTGGCGCTCGTCTGGCTGCCATCCCGCGCCGCGCTGCGCCCGGTGTACGACAGCCACCTGCGCGAAGCGTTCGCCTACATCAACGAACACGCGCAGGACGGCGACGTGCTGGTGCTGCGCGACGGGACGCTGTTCACGGCGGCGGAATACTACGGCGCGGCGATGCCGTGGATCGGGCTGCCGTCTGACAGGCTGACCGACGTCGAGCGCACGCTGTTTTTCGACGAGGCCGCGGCTGACTTGCAGGCGCTGGTCGCGCGCGAAGAGGCGCAGCGGGTGTGGGTGGTCGCCTGGCAGGGGCACATCATGGATCCGCAGGACCTCGTCGCGGGCATCCTGGAGGTGATCGGCGATCCGCAGCCGATTGGCCGCCCGTTCGGGGACGTGTTCGTGTCGATGTACACGCTCCGCGCCGAGCCGCGCGCCCTGGCCGAGCGCGTCGCCGGGATGCGCCCCGTCGTGCAGACGCCGCCGGACGGCCCGATCTACCTGGGCGGCTACGTGGTGGAGCCCGGCCCGGTCATGCGCGGGGGGATCATCCACGTGCATACATGGTGGCAGCGCGGCGCCACCGTCATGCCGGACATGCGCGTCAGCGTGCGGCTGTATAATTCTCGCGGGACGTTCTACACCCAACTCGACCAGCCGCCGGTCGCGCCGTGGTTCGGCCAGGAACATTGGCAGCCGGGTAGCCCGGTCCTCAGCCGTTTCACGCTGTGGATTCCCGCTGAGATTCCGGCGGAGACGCTGCACGTGCGGATGCTGCTGTACGACATGCCGGGAAGCTTCGAGCCGATCCCGGTCGAGATCGGCACGATTGAGGTCGTGGAGTAGGGAGAACCGTCCGCCCGGCAGCGCGACCGGGCGGACAGCAGAGCAGGCTTATTCGACGGTGGGAGCCTTGCTGAGCACGAGCACGCCGCCCACGACGATCAGCAGCGCGCCGATAATGATCGCCACGATCGGGATCGTGGTGCCGAACAGTTCGATCTGGTTGGCCGCGTCTTCGGCATCTTCCTTGGCGTCCTGAACGGCCCCGTCGGTGGCCTGGTAGGTCAGGTCGAAGACGGTGACGCGCGAGCCGGCCCGTTGTTCCTCGCTCATGTTCGCCAGCAGCGGCGACATTTCCAGGAACTCGTCGCCCAGCCCGACCTTGCGCAGCTCGTGCTTGCGCGTGTCGATCAGCACGCCGGTGTCCGGCTCGATCCAGTATTCGGCTTCGTACTCATAATAATATTGCAGCGGGATCGCCTCTTCTTCCCACTGGTCGAGCAGCACGGGGATCATATTCTTGAGCGCATCGCTCACGTCCGCGCCCTGGATCAACCCGGCGAACTGCTCTTTGGGCAGCGCGTTGGGCAGCCCCATCGCGGTGACGGCGTCCGGGTGGATCGGCCTGGCGGGGGCACCGGCGGTGAAATAGTAGGTCGTGATCCCCGCGCGGTCGTGCTGCACTTCTTCCGAAAAAGCCAGCGACACCGTGTCGCGGTAGTCGTCGCTCCAGCCAACGTAATCTTTCTTTTCGGTGTCGATCGGCCAGCCGAGCACCAGCCCCTCGCGCGGCCAGAAGCCTTCTTTGGACGCCCATGCTTCCGGGTAAGTGTCGGAAACTTCCATTGACTTACGGTCGATCGCGTAGTGCTTGACCAGCCGCTGCAGCGGTTCGCCGCCGGCGAGCAGAATCTGCTCCTCGTACACCAGCGCCACGTCGCCATCGACTTCCTCGGTGCGGAAGTTACGACTCAGTTCCACGTCCAGATCGGTCATGAACTCGAAGGTGGCCGGATTCAAGAGTACCGGCATGGTGCCGCTGTAGGTGCGGGTCGTATCGACGTCGTCCGGAAACTGCTTCATGCCGGGGACCACCACCAGCATCAGCACCAGCCCGGCCACAATCAGGATGGCGCCAACGAGGGCGATGATTCCCCCCAGGGTTCTGCGACTCATGCTACTGCCTCCTTGTTGTTTATTGCGCGTTTGTTTGCGGAGTGGATGGAGTAAACAATAGTCTACTTGTTAACAATTGTCTACTTTTTGCAGGGGCCGGGTTTCAATCCTTTTCTGCCGGGCCAAGTGTGGTACAATGACGAAGTCGCGGCCCGCCAGGGCCGCCTGCATGTGGATGCCGGCTGTTTCCGCACGAAACGGCCAGAGTCGAGGACAATTGACTGATATGATCGAGCAAAAAGGTTTCACTCTCTGGTTCACCGGCCTGTCGGGCGCGGGCAAAACGACCGTGGCGAAGGCGCTCGAGAACGAACTACGGGCGCGGGGCGTCAAGGTCGAACGGCTGGACGGCGACACGGTCCGCGAGAGCCTGACGCGCGACCTCGGTTTTTCGAAGGAAGACCGCGACAAGAACATCGAGCGCGTGACGTTTGTCGCCAAGCTACTCTCGCGCAACGGCGTGGGCGTGCTGGCGTCGTTCATCTCGCCCTACCGCGAGACGCGCGCCATGGTCGCCGGTGAAACGACCAACTTCATCGAGGTGTTCGTGCACGCGCCGTTGGAAGTGTGCGCCGAGCGCGACGTCAAGGGCATGTACGCCAAGGCGTTCGCAGGCGAGATCGACAACTTCACCGGCGTGAGCGATCCTTACGAGGAGCCGCTGAGCCCGGATATCCAGCTCAACACGCACGAAGAGACGGTCGAACAGAGCGTGGCGAAAGTCCTGGCGTACCTCGAAGAGCACGCGTATATCCCGGTGTTCGAGGGCCAGCAGGCATAGCTGCAAGCTCGTCGCAGAACGAGGTTCACAGCCCCAGCGAGACATCGTCGGGGCTGATTTTTTGCCCCCTCCGAGGTGGGAGCTCGCGCGCCTGCCACAGGCTGGAGATCCCCAGGCCGCCGAAGGCAACCACATAAACGGCCATGTACGGGATCATTGCCGGGAAACGCGCGGCAGCGATCAGCAGCCCCAGCACGCCATAGCCGCACAGCGCGAGCTCGCCGGCGGTTGTCCAGTCGGGCCGGATGGCGTACACCAGGCTGGCGGGCCGGTCGTGGCGGTGAACTACGTGGAACTTGGGCGTGCGGACGAAAGCCCGGCTGCCGGTGCCGGTCAGCCCTTCGATCACGGCGCGGGTATTGCTCAGCATCATGGCGGTGCTCAGCAGCATCAGCGCGGGGAAGCGCGCCAGCCGCCGCGGCCAGTCCGGGTAGAGCGCCATCTGGCCGAGCGCGATGATCAGCGGCGGGGCCAGCCCGGCGATCCCAAGGAACCCGAGCGGGAGCCGCGCCAGCAGGCCGGTAAGCAGCACGGGCGGGGTGAGCAGGAACAGCACCAGTACGAACGGCTGGATCGCGTACTGGCCCAGGTGGAGCAGGCCCATCCACTTTTGCAGCGGCGTCAGGTCCGAGCGCAGCAGCGCCCCGGCGTGCTTGCGCAGGCACTGCGTCGAGCCTTTGGCCCAGCGCGCCTGCTGGACCTTGTAGGCGGTGAGCTGCGGCGGCACTTCGCCGGGCACGGCGACATCCACCACATAGCGGAAGCGCCAGCCCTTCAGAAAGGCGCGGTAGCTCAGGTCGAGGTCTTCGGTGAGGGTGTCCGCCGACCACCCGCCCGCGTCCTCGATCACATCCCGCCGCCAGATCCCGCCGGTGCCGTTCATCGCCATCGGCAGCCCGGCGCGGCTGCGCGCCACCTGCTCGACGGCAAAATGCTGGTCGATTGCCAGCACCTGGGTGCGGGTGAGCAGGTTGTACCCATCGTTGAGGTGCGACCAGCGCGACTGGACCAGCCCCACCGCCGGGTCGGCGTTGAAGTGCGGCATGGTGCGCCGCAGGAAATCGGGCGCGGGGATGAAGTCGGCGTCGAACACGCCGACGCAGTCGGTTGTTACCCGCGCCAGCCCATACGCCAGCGCCCCGGCCTTGTAGCCCGTCCGGTCCGGCCTGCGGATCAGCTCGATGTGCAGGCCCTTGCGCCGCCATTCGCGCACCTTGCGGCGGAGCAGGGCGGTCGTCTCGTCGGTGGAATCGTCGAGCACCTGCACGGCGAGCTTGTCGCGTGGATAGTCGAGCGCGCCGATGGCGTCGATCAGGCGCTGGACGACGTGCCGCTCGTTGTAGATGGGGAGTTGCACAGTGACCGGCAGCAGGTCGTCGTCGGGGACCGGGGGCGCGGTGGGCGGCTGGTGGCGCGTGCGGAGGTACAGCGCGATCAGGACGAAGAAGCTGCCCGAATACAGCGCGATGACCGCCGAAGCCACCATATATCCCAGCCCCAACAGGCTCTCCACCATCGCCAATTCTCACGTCTCCGTGTATGGAATGCCACCGCCAGCAGACGGACAATCGTAGCGCCGGATGCGCCAGCGATCAAGGGCGGCGCTAGAGGTCGCGCAGCTCGTCGAGACGGTCGAGACACGCCTGGTACTCGCGCTCCAGGCGCTCGGCCATGTCGCGCAGCACGTCGCCCCCGCGCCGCCTGGCGAGCGTCTGCTCCAGCTTGAGCGCCATCAGGTCGCTGTTGATCAGCTCAAGCCGCTCCGCTTTCAGCCGGTCGATGCGCTCCGCCAGTTGGGCGGAGATCTGGCGTAGCTGGCGCGCCTGGATGGCGGCGAGCGGCTCGACGGGGACGGCGTCGACCGGTTGGCCGTCCAGTGCCCGCAGCGCCTCGACATCGCGGCGCGTGTACGCGTCGTTGATCTCGGCCATCAGCCGGTTGCGCCGGGTTCGCTCGGCGGGGTCGGTGGTCAGGTCCGGGTGGTAGCGCCGCGCCAACTGCCGGTAGAGGGTCTTGATGGCCGTCTCGGGCGGCTCGCCAACCGTGACGGTTTCGGGCGCGGCGGGCGGGGGCGTGTGCGCCTCGCGCTCTGTGGGCACCTGCCACGCGCGGCGAAACTGCTCCTCGACCGGGACGTAGTCCGGCGGCGGGGTCCAACTGGATTCCAGGGTGGGACGGTCCGGGGCGGGGCCAAGCTGGGGCGGCGGACTGTGCTGGGCTTCCAGGTCGGCGATCACGCCGCGAATGATCTCCAGGCGGTCGAGCAGGGGCTTGACCAGCCGGTCGTAGCGCTCCTGAAAAGTGTGCAGCTCGCGCCGCAGGTCGAGCAGGTCGGCTTCGAGCGCGGTGAGCTCGGTTTCCTGGCGGGCGATGTCGGCCTTGAGCCGCGCGATTTCCGCCTGGGGATCGAAGCCGGGGAATCCGTTCGGCATCAGGGCGCGCTCTTTTTGACTCGCAGGACGCGATACATGACGCGGAAACCGGCGTATCCTTTCGTCTTGTGGGGGCGGAGCGCCTCACATTCGAACACGTCCTGAATCTGCTCGAACGTGCGCTCGCTGATGATGATCTGCCCCGCCTGCGCGTTCTCCTGCAGCAGCTTGGCGAAGTTGAACGGCTGGCCAATGGCCGTGAATTCCTTGCGGCTGGGGCTGCCGACGTTGCCCAGCATGGCGCTGCCCGTGTCGATCCCGATCCCGTAGCCGAGGCGCTGCTCGGACGGGAGCACTTCGTGCAGCGCGCGCACGTCATAGGCCATCGACAGCGCCGCCCGGACGGCGCGCACGGCGTGGTCGCTTTGCGGGTTGAGCTGCGTGTTGAACAGCCCGACGACGGCGTCGCCCATGTACTTGTCGATGATGCCGTCGTGCAGCTCGATGGCGTCTGACGCCACGGTCAGGTAGCGCGTGATCACCGTCATGAGTTCTTCGGGCGGCAGGTGCTCGCTGAACGTCGTGAAGCCGCGCACGTCGGCGAAGATGATCGATACCTCGCGCTCGTCGCCGCTCAGGCCCAGGTCGTCGATGCTCTGGATGTGGCGCACCAGGCGCGGCGAGAGATAGGTCCGCACGACGTTCAGGGTGGCCTCGCGCTGCTTGATCGCGGTGAGATCGTCCACGACCACGACGAGACCGTAAGTGACGTTGTTCACGTCCTGCAGAGGGGTGAGCTTGATCCGCAGATTCACCGCCCCGCGCCCCGGCAGGACCGGCTCGACCTCGATAGTCTGCGGCGTGTGCTCGCGGAAGACGGCATCGATCAGCGCGTGGGCACGCTCGAAGAAACCGGGAAACACCTCTTGCAGCGATCGCCCCACGATATCCCCCGGCGTGACGTTGAGAATGCGTCCCGCAGCCTGGTTGCAGGTCAAGATCGTGTGGGCGCTGTTGGTGGTGATCACCCCGCTGGCGACCGACGCAAAGACGTTGCCCATCATGTCCTTGATCTCGGTGATCTCGCGCAGCGCGCGCCGGGCGCGGTCGTAGAGGCGGGCGTTCTCGATGGCGATGGCCGCCTGGTGCGCGAACGCCGCCAGCAGGTTGAGCTCCTTCTCGCCGAACAGGCCGGCCACGCGCCGGTTGTCGGCGTACAGCACGCCGGTGACGCGCTCGCGGAAGATCAGCGGCACGCACAGGATCGAGCGAGTCGCCTGGGCGGCGATGCTGGCCTGGGCGTTGAACTCCGGGTCGAGCAGCGCGTCCGACGCGATCACGGGCTGGCCGGAGCGTGCGACTTCTGTGAGGATGGTCCGCGAAACGTTGAAGCGGTCCGGCTCGATGGTGCGCTGCTGGTTGTCGCGCGCGACGCGGAATTCAAGCTCGCCGGTGCGCGACGAATGGAGCACGATGAAGCCGCGCTCGGCGCCGGTGAGGGCGATGGCGGTATCCGTCACCTGTTCCAGCACGGCGTCGAGTTCCAGCGAGGAGTTCACGATCTGGGTGGTCTGAGCCAGCGCGCGCAGCCGGTCTATCTCGGCGCCATGCCCGGCGATCCGCCGCTCGAGGCGGACCAGATCCGTCTGCGCGTAGGCCAGCTTTTCGAGCACGTCCGACGGCAGGACGATGCCCCGCTGGCGGAGGATGTCGTGCTGGGCGCGCAGACTTTGTTCCAGGGTGGCGAGGTGCTCCTGGATCTGCGTGAGGGTCGCGTGGGCGGACTGGGCAGTGGGCTGCATGGCTAGCGCTCGGGCACCGGCTGGGCACGCCGGATCTCGTAGACGGTCGTTGCCTGACGGCGGCCCCGCACCTGGAGACTGGACTCGATGAGGCTGATGCCGCTCGCCGGGTCGGACAGGCGCGGCCCGCAGTGCCGGCGGGTATCGTCGCTGATTATGATCTGGCCCGGCTGGGCGCTCTCTTGCAGGCGCTTGGCGAGGTTGACCGAATCTCCGATGGCGGTGAACTCGCGCCGGGTCTGGCTGCCGACGTTGCCCACCGTGGCGATGCCGGTGTGAATGCCGATCGTGTAATACGGGACCGGTTTTTCACCGAGGTCGGCCAGCAGCCGGGCGAACTCGTCGGCCAGCGCCAGACCGGCCTGGACGGCGTTCCAGGCGTGGTCCGGGCTGGGGTTCAACTGCGTGTTGAACAGGCCCATGATCTCGTTGCCCATGAACTTGTCGATCACGCCGGTGAACTTGTGAATCGTGTCGGCGCCCATCGTCAGATGAAGGTTGAGATGGTCGGTCAGTTCGTGCGGCGCCAGGGCAGGGGGGAAGCTGTTGAACGGGCGGACCTCCACGAACAGGATGGTGATCTCGCGGCGCTCGCCGCCCAGGCCCAGGCCGTCCAGGCTCTGGATGTGGTCGAGCATGGTTGGCGGCAGGTAACGCCGGGCCACGTCGAGCGTGGCGTCGCGCTGCCGGATCTCGGTGAGATCGTCGAGCACGATGGTGATGCCTTCGATCACGTCCTGGTTTTTGAGCGGGGTGATCTTGAGCCGGAGGTACGTCCGGCCCCGGCCCGGCACCGTCGGGTCGACCTCGATGGTGTGCTCGTGCCCGTGGCGAAATACCTCGGGGAGCAGGTCGTGAATGTACGCGTAGATGACCGGCAGCACGCGCCCCAGCGGCTGGCCCAGTACGGTGAGGCCCGGCGCGTTCAGAATGTGTTCGGCGGCGAGATTGTACGTGGTCACGATCTGTTCGGTGTCGGTCGTGATCACGCCGCTGGTGATGGACGAGAACACGTTGTCCATCAGCTCTTTGATCTCGGTCATCTCGGCCAGCGTGGTCTGCACGCTCTGGTAGAGCCGCGCGTTTTCGATGGCGACGGCGGCCTGGTTGGCAAACGCCACCAGCAGCGAGCGGTGGGTTTCGCCGAACAGCCCGTCGCGAACCCGGTTGTCGACGTAGACGACACCGGTGACCGTCCCGCGCACGACGAGCGGCACGCACAGGATCGAGCGCAGCCCGTGGATCATGACGCTCTCGTGACCGCTGAAGTTCGGGTCCGCCTGGGCGTTGGTCGCGATCACGGCCTCGCCGGTCTGGGCGACCTGGTTGACGATCGTCCGGCTGACGATGAATTCGCCTTCGTCGATGGTTTCGCGCTCCAGGTTTCGCGCCACGCGGAAGGCCATCTCGCCCGTGACCGGATCGCGCAGCACGATATACCCGCGCTGGGCGCCGGTCAGCGTGATGACCGTGTCCATCACCTGGTTGAGCACCTGGTTGATGTCGAGCGACGAGGTGACGAGGGCCGCCGTACCGGCCAGGGCGCGGAGCTGGTCGAGCTCGACGATCTCGCGGTTGATCTGTCCGGCCAGCGTGTCGAGGCTGCGCCGGATGCCTTGCAAGCCTTCGAGCGTGCCCGGCGGCAGGCTCATGCCTTGCTGGCGGAGCATGTCGTACTGGTGGTGAAGGCTCGCGACGGATTCATCGATGATCCAGCCCAGGCGATCGATCGCATGCTGAACACTCTGATTATCGGCTGGACTGGTCATGGCGTTGCTGGCTCCACGGGGGCATCTTTGCGGGTTCATTATACCGGGTTGAAGGCCATCAGCAACCCATCGCGCCCGTAGAAATGACAGCGCCGCAGCGAATGCGGCGCTGGGCTGGGTTTACTTCGCCTTTTTGTTGGACTTACGCTTCTTGCGGCCCTTCTTCTCTTTCCTGGCCGCCAGCAGTTCGAGCGCCTGGTCCATCGTCAAGGTAGCGGGGTCCGTGTCTTTCGGCAGTGAAGCGTTCACCTTGCCGTGCTTGACGTAGGGCCCATAGCGCCCGGTGAAGATCGCGACCGGCTCGCCGTCCGCCGGGTGCGGGCCGATCTCGCGCAGCGCCGCGGGCTTCTTGCGGCTGCGCTTCTCCTGCGCCAGCAGTTCGAGCGCGCGGTCCAGGTCCACGGTGAGGACGTCGTCGCCTTTCGCCAGCGAGCGGTATTCGCCGTTGTGGCGCACGAACGGCCCGAAGCGTCCCATGCCTGCCTCGACCGGCTCGCCGGTGTCTGGGTGGGTGCCGAGCATGCGCGGCAGTTCGAGCAGCCCGATCGCCTGTTCCAGGGAAACATCCTCGGGTTTGGTCCCCTTGGGCAGCGACACGCGGCGGGGCTTGGCGCCGTTGGCGTCGCCGTTTTCGCCGAGCTGCACGTACGGGCCATAGGGGCCGACCAGCACGAAGACCGGCTGCCCGGTTTTCGGATCGTGACCGAGAGCGGTCGGGCCTTGCTCTTTCTCGCGCAGCAGCCGCTCGATCACGTCCGGGTCGAGATCGGACGGCGCGAGGTCGTCGGGCAGGGAGATACGGATCGTGTCGCCGTTGTTCTCCTGTTCGAGGTACGCGCCGTAACGGCCCACCCGCACGCGCGCGTTGAGATCGTCCAGCACCAGGGCGTGAATCTCGCGCGGGTCGATCTCCTGCTCTTTGGTTTTGACCTGTTGATCGAGGCCATCATCCCCCAGGAAGAACGACTTGAGATACGGCGTTCCCTCGGCGTGGCCTTCGGCAATGTCGTCCAGAACCTGCTCCATCTGGGCGGTGAACCGCATATCGACCAGGTTGGGGAAGTGACGCTCCATCAGGTGATTCACCGCGAATGCCATGAAGGTCGGCGAGAGTTGGTTGCCGGTCTTGGTCACGTAGCCGCGATCCTGGATGGTGCCGATGATCGTGGCATAGGTGCTGGGGCGACCGATTCCCTCGCTTTCCAGCGCCTTGACGAGCGTGGCGTCGGTGTAGCGCGCCGGGGGCTTGGTGTCGTGCCGGACCGGTTCCAGCTCGCGGCAGGCGACCGGATCGCCGGTTTTTAGCTCCGGCAGGATCACTTCCTGGTTGTCGAGGGCGGCGGTGGGATCGTCCGCCCCTTCGACGTACGCGCGGAAGAAACCGGGAAACAGCACCCGCTTGCCCGATGCGCGAAACTCGGCGTCGTCGACCGTGACGGTGACGGTGCTCAGCCGCAGACGGGCGTCGGCCATCTGGGTGGCGATGGTGCGCTTCCAGATCAAATCGTACAGCGCGTATTCCTGCCCGTCGAGGCGGAGTTCCTCGGCGGTGGGCATCTTCTGGCCGGCGGGGCGAATCGCCTCGTGCGCTTCCTGGGCGCCTTTCGACTTGGTGCGATACTGCCGCGGCGACGGGCTGAGGTAGTCCGCCCCGTACTTGTTGGTGACGCACTGGCGAATCGTCTTGAGCGCCTGGCCGGACAGGTGCACGGAGTCGGTTCGCATGTACGTGATCAGGCCGCGCTCGTAGAGCCGCTGCGCGACGCGCATCGTCTGCTGGGCGGACATGTTCAGCTTGCGGTTGGCTTCCTGCTGCAGCGTCGACGTGGTGAACGGCGGGGCCGGCGAGCGCTTCTGATCGCGCTCGTTGACGTCGGTGACCTGCCACTCGCCCTTGATCAGGCGGTCCGCCAGGGCGCGCGCCTGCGCCTCATCGAGCAGGACGACTTTCTTGCCTTTGGGGATCTGGCCCGTGTTTTCGTCGAAGTCCTTGCCGCTGGCGAGCCGCACGCCGCCCAGCGTGACGAGCTGCGCGGTGAACCGCTGGCCGCGCGCGTCGAGCGTGGCTTTCAGGTCCCAGTACGAGCCGGACCTGAAGTTGCGCCGCTCCAGCTCGCGGAGCACCAGCAGGCGCACCGCCGCCGACTGGACGCGCCCGGCGGACAGGCCCGGCGCGACTTTCTTCCACAACAGCGGCGAGACGGTGTATCCCACCAGCCGGTCCAGAATGCGGCGCGTTTCCTGCGCCTCGACCAGCTTGTCGTCGATGGTGCGGCAGTTCCTGATCGCCTCTTCGATGGCCTCGCGGGTGATTTCGTGAAAGACCATGCGCTTGACCGGCACTTTCGGCTTGAGCAGCTCGATCAGGTGCCACGCGATGCTCTCGCCTTCGCGATCTTCGTCAGTCGCCAGGATGAGCTCGTCGGCAGTTTTGAGCGCCGCGGTGAGTTCCTTGACAACCTTCTTCTTATCTTTGGGCACCACGTACAGCGGATCGAAGTCGGCGCCGATGTTCACACCCAGCCGGGACCATTCCGCGTCTTTGAGCTTGGCGGGAATCTCGCTGGCCGAAGCCGGGAGATCGCGGACGTGCCCCATGCTGGCCTCGACCCGGTAATCGCCGGGCAGGAAGCTGCCGATGGTGCGCGCTTTGGTAGGTGACTCGACAATGACAAGTTTGCTCACGAAACTCACCTTGTGAAAACTGACTTATGCCTGTGTGACAAGGGTTGGGATGATCCAACTGGGCGGAAATCGTGCGAAGGGTAACACGCTGTTCGCCGCTTGACAAGTCTCACTTCAAGAATAGTCGAGACTCCGGCTGGCGTCCAGAGGGGATTTTTCCGGGCGGGGCGACCCGGTCACTCGCCCGGCGGCGGGAGGCGCGTGGGCGGCAGTTCCAGCACGCCGTCGATACCCTCCAGGACGATATCGCCCGGCGTCACGTGGAAAGCAAGATGGCAGTCCGCCGGGACGGTCACCGTCAGCGCGACGTGGCCGATCTGCCCGACGACCGGTTTCCGGTGGGCGACGATGTACACCCCGGCGTCGTCCTGTTCGGTCGCCAGTTCCAGCCCGAACGCGCTCGCCATCTGGGCTTCGAGCGTCACCCTGGGGGAGGTCGTGCGCCGCACCGCGACCCGGCAGTGACTGGCGCGGATGTAGACCGTGACCGGCGGGGCGACATTGAATACCTGGACGTGCGATCGCTGTGACGGGCGGGGCAGCGCATCCACCGCCGCGCCGAGCGCCGTGTCGATCGCGGTCCGGCGCGCCATGCCCAACGCGGATCGCAGCAGGGGGCGGCTCGCGTTGGCGGTGGTCCATACGAACAGGTGGCGGATCAGGCGTTGCATAGTGTCTCCTTCAGCCAGCGCCGGACGGCCCCGGCTACGGCATCGGGCCGTTCGAGCGGGATCATGTGCCCCGCGCCGTCGAGGGTGACCAGCGTCACGCGGGGGATTCGCTCAGCCAGTGTGATGCTGAACTTGAGCGGCACCATGTTGTCCCCGGCAGAGCCGATCACGAGCGTGGGCGCGGCGATCTGGTCGATCTGGTCGCGGATGTCGAAACGTTGGCACGCCACGTAATCCCCGGCCAGGATGGCGGGGGACATCTTCCGCAGGCGGTCATGGCTGAGGGCGCGCATGTCGCCGGCGGCCTCCGGCCCCCACGATCGCTCGACGATCCAGTCGATCGTGCGCTCCGGCTCGTCGACGATCCGCTGCGGCAGCGCGGGGTCGACCGGCAGCTTGCTCCCGGTGGCGATCAACACCAGGCCCGCCGCGCGCTCCGGCATGTGCAAGGCGATCTGCTGGGCGATGGCGCCGCCCATGCTGTGCCCGGCGATGACTGCCTGCCGGATGTCCAGCGCGTCGAGCAGGGCGATCACGGCGCGGGCGTAATCGAGCGTATCGGCGCAGCCGGGCGGGGCCGACCGGTCGTGGCCGGGCAGGTCGAGCCCGATGACCCGCACGCCGTCCAGGCGGCGGAGCTGCGGCGGCCAGTCGAGGCGCGATCCGCCCGCGCCGTGGACCAGCACCAACGGCGGGCAGGCCGGGTCCGGCACCGGGCGGTCGGTGAAGTAGATCGGGCCGGCGGAAGTCTCGCGGATGGGCATCGAGCGGGCTCCTGATCTCGTCGGGTCAGCGCCTTGAGTCTACCGTCAACTGCTGCCATCAGCCACCTTGAGGATGCCGTGCAGGTCAGCAGGGCGGCGCGTGTACGAGCGTTCGTCCATCGAGACGGGTACAGATGCCCGCTCGTGACGTCGTGCACTATTGACAGCGGCGAAGATATTGTGCTATGCTGCGAATGAATTAGCACATATGTGCTAATCGGCGCGTGTCACAACCAGGCGAGGAGGAGTCGTCATGTATCCGTGTGAGATGAAAGAACAGGGTGCCCGGCATGTCTTGTCCGTCCGGTTCCGGGCGCCTGTCCAGGACTTGCCCAGGCACTTCGACCGGATTTACGGCAGCATCATCCAGTATCTCGAAACCCTGGGAGAACAGCCCACAGGGGAACCCTTCGCTGCCTATTTCAACATGGACATGCAGAATCTGGACATCGAGGCCGGCTTCCCGGTAGCAAAACCGCTGCCGGGCAAGGGCGACATTCAGTCCAGCGCCATCCCCGGTGGGATGTCCGCCGTCTGCCACTACACCGGCCCATACGACGGCGTTGGCCCGGCTTACGAGCAGTTGTCGCAGTTCATCAAAGATCAAGGCTACACGCCCATCGGCCCGGCCTACGAATGGTACCTGTCCGAACCCGACGTGCTCCCGCAGGACATCAGGACCGATCTCATGTTTCCTGTCAGGGCGCTGTGACTGTGGCGGAAAGGGCCGCGTCGCCTTGACGCTCTCCAGCCGGGAAGCTATACTCCTGGCGACGTGGCATTTCATTCTGTGAGGACACACGCATGGCGGACGAAGCAAAACAGGACTCCGTGATCAGCCCCGACTTGCTGGATATTCTGCGCTGTCCTGAGGCGGTCCATTACACGGACAAAGGCGATGATCCGGGCCGGCTGCGACTGGTGCACGACTGCTGGCTGGTGTGCGATGACTCGGGCTACAAGTACCCGATCCGCGATGGCATCCCGGTGATGTTGATCGACGTTGGCAAGAAGTACAAGGACGTGCCGGAAGACGAGCTGCCGGTGCCGCCGCCGGCGGATGACTGATCCTGGTTCGATTTCACTTACGCCCGGCAGTGCATGCCGGGCGTTTTTGTTTGTGCCGCGCCGCTAGTCCGAGTTCACACCTTCTGCTATACTGCAACGCAACCCTCGTATTCGATACTGAATGGTGGTTCGGATGAGTCAACAATCCCTCAATTCCCCTGGAGCACCGATCTATGGCAGCGAGCGCCTGCCGGTCAGGCTGCCCGATCGCCTTTTCGGGCGCGAGGCCGACCTGGAGGCCGTTCATCACCTGCTGACAGCCGGCACAGCGGTGCTGCTGCACGGACCGGCGGGTTATGGCAAGTCCACGCTCGCCGCGGCGCTGGCGGCGAACTATACGGAGATGCCCGGCGGCGTCTTGTGGATCGACGCGGCGGATGATTCGCTCCGGTCGCTGTTGATTCGGGTCGAGCGCGCGTATGGAATCCCCGATCCGGAATCCAGTATGGCGCGGCAGGCCGCGGTACGCGAGGCGCTGGACGACAACCGCCCGCTGGTGGTCATCGATGGCCGCGTGCGCATCGAGGCGGCCCGCGATTTCGTGCGGAGCTGCGCGCCGGGTCTGCCGGTGATCGTGGTCCATCCGTCGCTGGAGCCCGGCCCGTGGACGCCGCACGAGGTCACACCGCTGGACAGCGCCGACGCCGGAGAGATGATGAGCGCGCTGGTGGGGGCTGTGGCGGACGAGGACGACCTGGCGGGGTTGAACGCGGCATTGGGCGGCCATCCCTTCTCGATCGTGGTCGCGGCGCACCAGGTCGCGCTGGGGATGGTGTCGCCCGATGAGTTCGTGGAGCGGATGCCGGAGATGCCGCCCGGCGCGATCAACCGCGCGATGGGCGTGTTAATGGCCGCGTACCGGCTGCTGTCGTCGACGCAGCAGGGGATGCTGTTGTTGTTGGGCACCACGCTCGCCCCCGGCGCCGGCGAGGACCTGCTGGTTGACGTGGCCGGGGCGCCGGATTCGGTCGTGCGCCCGGCGCTGCGCCAGTTGTTGGTGCGCCGGCTGGTCAGCGAGCGGACCGTATATGGCCGGGCCTATTTCGCCGCGCACGAGCTGGTACACGTGTTTGCCGAGGCGTTTCTGCGCGGCAAAAACCAGCTCGACCCGATGATCGAGCGCCACCTGGACGGCCTGCTCACGTATTTCCGGCGCCACACCGAAGATGGGGACATGGACGCGCTGGCCGCCGAGATGCCAACCTGCCTGCGCGCGGCGGCGCTCGCTGCCCGGACGGGGCGCACAGCCTTTCTCTCGCAGTTGATCCAGTTGCTGGAACCCTCCGGGGCGCGCGATTTCGTGGTGGAGCGCGGCTATCAGGCGGAACTCGAGTGGCTGTGGCAGCTCCAAGACGATCCGGCCTGGGGAGTGGCGGGCGCGCTGGCGCTGCCGGACGAGGAAGCCATCGAGACCGAACCGCCCGCGGACGAGGGCGAAATCCCCGTGGCGGTGGAAGCCACGCCCACGCCGGAGCCAGAGATCGCTGAGGAGGCCCCGGAAGAACTGGGCAGCGAGGCCGAGGAGCCTTACGCGGCGCTGGCGGAAGCGCTCGATGTGGAAGAAGTCACCGAAGCGCCGGAAGCGCCGCCGCTGCCGCCCGAACCGGTCACCCTGCCGGAAGCGGTCGAGATCCCCGAAAAGCTGCCGGAGTCCGCGCTGCGCCCCGGCCACGAACTCGGCGAGCAGGCGCAGGAGGCGGCGCTGAGCGGCGACACGGCGCAGGCCATCGCCCAGTACATGGTCGCGCTGGAAACGTACCGGGCCAACAACGACGTCGAGGACGAGCTGGCGGCGCTCGAAGCGTTGGCCGCGTTGAGCCTCGAGCAGGAGCATTACGAGGACGTGCTCGACTACGTGGACCAGGGGATGACGCTGGCGAAGGAGGCGGATAATCCGCTGCGCGAGGGGAAGCTGCTGGTCGTGCTGGGCGATCTGCAGGCCATGCTGGGGCGCGACGAGGGCGCCGAGACGGCCTACAAAGAAGCGATCAGCGCGTTTCGCCCGGCGGAAGCCTGGCTCGAGATCGGCCTGACGCTGGACAAGCTCGCCATGCTGTATGTGGACGAGGGCCGCACTCAGGACGCGGTGGCCCTGTGGGAGCAAACGCTCCCGATTTTCGAGCGTGTGCAGGACCTGGACGATCTGCGAGCCGCGCTGGAACGGGCCGGTGACGGCTACGCCGAATTGATGGCGTGGGACAAGGCGCAGACGTACTACACGCGCCTGCTGGCGATCTCGCGCCAGGTCGGGGACGAGCAGGCCGAATTCGACGAGTTAAGCCGCCTCGGCTACCTGATGGAGATGAGCGGCGAGCCGGACAGTGCCGTGCAGTATTACCGGCAGGCGCTGCACGTCGCGCTGCGGCTCGGCGACGAGGAACAACTCGGCCAGACGTACCTGGCGAATGCGCGCCTGTTGATCGACGACACGACGCAGCTCAAGCGTGTGCTCCAGCTTCTGGAAGCCGCCGAGGACATCATGCCGGGCGACAGCGAGGTCCAGCGGTTGTACCGGCGCGCCCGAACGCGCCGCCAGCGGCTGACCGAGGCCGGCGTTACCCTGCCCGAGCTGGACAGCGATCTGGCAGCGTTCGCGCGGGAAGCGTACGAAGCGTCGTAGATCGGCGCGGCACCACCGAATAACCGGCTCAATACAGCGGGATTGACGGGTCAACCTGGCGGGCCCAGGCGTCGATCCCGCCTTGCATGTTGACCAGATTCGTGTACCCATGCGCGGCGAGATACTCGATCACCTGGCTGCTGCGAACGCCGTGATGGCAGAACACGACCACGGGCCGGTCGCGCGGGATCTCGACCCGGCGGCTCGCGATCTGGCTCATGGGGATGTGGATGGCATGGTCCAGGTGGCTGATCTGCAGTTCGTAAGGCTCGCGCACGTCCAGCAAAACGAGCGCCTCGCCGGACTCCAGCCGCGCGTTGATCTCGCGCGGGGCCAGCTCGGCCTGATGGGACGCTCGATAGGTGCTGTCCTCGTAGGCGGGCATGCCGCAGAAATCCTCGTAGTCGATCAACTCGGTGATGGTCGGTGAGTCGCCGCAGACCGGGCAGTTGGGCCGCCTGGACAGCTTGATCGTCTCGAACGACATATCCAGCGCGTCGTACAACAACAGCCGCCCGATCAACGGCTCACCGATACCCAGGATCACTTTGATCGCCTCGGTGGCCTGCAGGGTGCCGATGGTCCCCGGAAGGACGCCCAACACGCCCGCCTCGGCGCAGCTTGGCACGAGGTGCGGCGGGGGCGGCTCCGGCAGCAGGCAGCGGTAGCACGGGCCATCCGGCGCGCCGAACACGCTCACCTGGCCCTCGAAGCGGTAGATGCTGCCGTAGACGACCATTCTGCCGAGCATCACTGCCGCGTCGTTGAGCAGGTAGCGCGTGGGGAAATTGTCGGTGCCGTCGAGGATGAGATCGTATCCGGCCAGAATGTCCAGCGCGTTGTGCCGGGTCAGCGGCACCGGGTACGTGTCGACCGCGATCGCCGGATTCAGGTCGCGCAGGCGGGCCGCCGCCGACTCGACCTTCGGCGTGCCGACCGCCCGGTCGCTGTGGATGATCTGCCGCTGGAGGTTGCTGGCGTCGACCACGTCGAAATCGACCAGCCCGATGCGCCCGATCCCCGCCGCCGCGAGGTACATGGCGATCGGGCTGCCCAGGCCGCCGGTACCGACGACGATGACGCTGGCCGCTTTGAGCCGCTGCTGGCCTTCGATGCCCACCTGGGGCAGGGTGAGGTGCCGCCCGTAGCGCGCCAGCTCGGCGGGCGTGAGATCGGTGTGAGAGCCGGTTTCGTGTGTGCCAGGATCGATCACGGGTCACCTTCGGGCTATAATGCGAATCAACTCACCGTAGAGTGTAACAAATCCGCCCCGGATCGGGGATAGTCCGGGGCGGTGGGGATGCGATTCAGGGACCGGCGCCAGCGGCTAGACGTTGAACTTCTGCCCGGCGCCGAAGACGCGCCCGCTGAGCTTGAAACCGGCCTCTTCGAGACGATCCATGAAGCTGGGGCGGAAGCCGGTGGGGACGAGCGTGCCGCCGCCGGTGTGGCTGGGGCCGCCCCCTTTGTGATCGGGTGTCTGGTACATGAAGATATCCTGCAAGATGACCTGCTCGCCTTCCATACCCTGCATCTCGGTGATCTGTACGATCTTGCGGCTGCCATCCTTCAGGCGGCTCTGCTGCACGATCAACTGGACGGCGCTGGCGATCTGGCGCCGGATGATGCTCACCGGGAGGTCCATGCCGGCCATGAGGGCGAGCGTTTCCAGGCGACCGATGCAGTCGCGCGGGCTGTTGGAGTGGACCGTCGTCAGCGAGCCGTCGTGCCCGGTGTTCATCGCTTGCAGCATGTCGAGCGCCTCGCCCGACCGGCACTCGCCGACGACGATCCGGTCCGGGCGCATGCGCAGGCTGCCCTTGACCAGGTCGCGGACCGCGAGCTGCCCGTCTTTGGTGCCGGGCACGGGCGGGCACGTCTCCAGCCGGACGACGTGACGCTGCGAGAGCTGGAGTTCCGCCGAGTCTTCGATGGTGACGATGCGCTCGTCGTCGGGGATGAACGACGACAGGACGTTGAGCAGCGTCGTCTTGCCGGAGCCGGTGCCGCCGGAGACGACGACATTCAGCCGCGCGACGACGCACGCCTGCAGAAATTCCGCGACCTCTTCGGTGAACGAGCCCCACTCGATCAGGTTCTCGACGGTGAGCCGTTTTTCGGGGAATTTGCGGATGGTGAGCGTCGTGCCTTCCAGGGCCGAGGGCGGCATGATGGCGTGCACGCGCGAGCCGTCGGGCAGGCGGGCGTCGACCATCGGGTGGTTCCGGTCGAAATTGCGCTGGAGCGGGCGCACGATGCGCTGCGCGGTCCACTGAACGTGCTCTTCGTCGTCGAATACGTACTCCGTTTCGAGCAGCTTGCCCTTGTACTCCGCGAAGATGGTGTCCGGCCCGTTGACCATGATCTCGGAGTAGCTTCTGTCACGGACCAGCGGCTCGATGGCGCCAAAACCGAGCAGGTCCCAGATCAGGGCCGTTTCCAGCTCGGCCAGCTCGGCGGCGGACAGCCGGACCCCGGTTCGCTGAAGGAGCACCTTGAGCCGGTCGCGCACGATTTGCTGGTGTTCCGCGTTGCTGCTATCCATCTGATCGAGTTCGTCCGGCGTCGCCAGCAGTTTGGGCCGGATCTGCCGGCGCAGGTCGGCAAGGCGTGGCGGCAGGCGCTTTTTGTTGGCCGGGCCGGTTTCGACCGAAACCAGGGTAGGGCGCTCGTCCGGTTCGGGTTCCGGTGTGACGGGCGGCGGTGCGCTGTCCTGGGCGGGTTGGAGCGTGTCCGGCGGTGGTGTGATGCGGCTCAAGCGGGAGATTCGTGATCCCATGGTGTCCCTGTCCTATTTACATGCCGTGCGATAATTAATGAAAAATGATCACCCCCAATTCAACTTATTGTATTACAAATGAAATCTTAATACAACTGGCATTTTTCCTTTGTCATTGACCAACTGGACGTTTATGGCACGGCGCCTCACAGTTTTCTGGTTTTCAAGCGCAACGACTCGAATTTTTCTGCGTAAATACTTAAGATGGGGTATCGTCGTAACATGGTATGATCGGGCTAGTTCAAGGGCGAGTGCGCATGTTTCAACAAAGCCGCCGGGGAACCATCGTCTGGCTGTTCATCGTTGGGTTGGCGCTGAGCTTGACGCTGGCCGCCGGTGCGATTCCCACGGAGATCGGCGTGGCGCTGCTGGCTGCCTACCTGGGCCTGGCGCTGCTGGTGGCCCGCAACGTGCCGTTGGGCGACGTGATGAGCACGCTGCCCAGCCGGACCAGCCGCCAGCCCCAGGCGACCGAAGTGGCGCGCGAAGCCGTCGCGCGGGCGCGCAGCCATCCCGCCTACGATGCCCTGGTGCAGTTGCTGGACGTGGGCCTGATCGTCGATGAGCAGCGCCCCGATGGCCTATCGCTGCGCCGCGGGCGGTTCATCTCGCTCGACGACGAGGGGATCAGGCCGTTCGCCATCGTGACGGTGCCCGGCGCGCTGGCCGATCGCCTGGGCCGCGTCCGGTTCGAGCTGCGCGACGAAACAGGCAAGGCGCAGTACGTCTATGAAGACGAGAAATGGCTCCAGGCCGGCGAGAACATTCTGCTGCCCGACTACCGGTTTCCAATCCGGAAAAACAAGCAGGAACTCGAGGCGGGTGGGTGGACGCTGCTGGTCATGGTGGACGGCGGGATGATCGGGATGCACCATTTCAGCCTGTCGCCCTCGCTGCGCGAGCGGCGGCGCGAACTGACGTCGACCGATGGCGAGCTGCGCGAGCGCATCTGGCGCAGCCGAGAAGATGACGAGTCCCTGCCGCTGAGCCTCGAAGAGCTGCTGCGGCAGCAGAGCCGCCAGCGTCACCAGAGTTGAGGCCGGATGCGATGATGATGGGCAGCATGATGGGCAGCGTGTTCTTCATCCTGTTCATGCTCCTGGTTCTGTCGTTCCTGGTTGCGGCTTTTTCGGCGGGACGGCACAAGGCTGCGCCCCGCACGAACAGCCGCCGGAAGCGCACGGTGCAGCGGCATCCGGGCAGCGAGGCCGGGCGCATGGCGATGCGGCGGGCGGGCTACGATGGCGAGGGAGCGACCGACTACGTCCAGGTGCTGGATATCGGCCTGCTGGCCTACCGGCACACGAACGAGCCCAAGCTGGTCCGTTACGGCGACGTGTTGATGGACACGCACCACCTGCGCCCGTTCGCCGAGTTGTGGCTGCCGTACCGGGCGCGGGGCACCGTTCGCTTCGAGATGATCGATGGCGAGGGGCGGCTGCGCTACGCCGACGAGAGCCCGTACGATCTGGTTCGCGGACCGAACACGCTGCTGCCGAACACGTGGCTGCCCCTGCGCGAGAAAGCCGTGGCGCCGGGACAGTGGCGGCTGCGCGTGCTGGCGAACGACACGCTGCTGGCGAGTCATGTCTTTGGCTGGCGGCCTGTTGGCGGCGGTGAGATTCAGGAATTCGTCGCCTCGGATGGCGAGATGTCGTCCACGCTCATCCAGGCGCTGGAACGGCGGCAGGCCAGCCAGGCGATGAGCCTGAACGACCTGCTTGCCGATCAGGAAGAGTGGATGGGATAGGCCGTGGTTGTGAGCGATCCGCGCCGGAAGCGAGCGCGCGCCAACGTACGGGGCCTGCTAGGGACGGCTGCCGGTTTCGCCCTGTTGTGCGCCGCCCTCAGCCTGGCGTTCGGCCCCTGGCGGGCCGTGGCGTACATCACGGCGGGCCTGTTCGGGGCGTTGTTCGCGCTGGCGTTTTACTTCTGGGGCGCGATGCTGTTTGGTGGGACGTGGCAGTTTCTGCGGCGGCGAACCCCGGTGCCCTGGGCGTTGGACGACGACGCGAGCGCGGTGCCCGTGCACGATATCGATCCCGGCCTGGAATTGATGGCCGCCGGGATGCTGGTCTACCGGGCCGGGGAAGCGAAGCCGCGGGCGTATTTCCGGCAGGTGCCGGTGGCGGATGCCCAGGCCGTCCGCCCGTTCGTGGTGGCGCGGACCGGCGTGGCGCGGCGGTGCGAATTTGCGATTGCGCTCTACGACGAGCACGATCAGGCCCGGCACCAGGATTCGTTCACTACTGAACTGGGCGACCGGGCAGCGCTGGTGGTCCCACCCTACCGGCTGGCGGTGGACGATCCGGCCCGGCTGGTGGGCCGCCGCTGGAGCTTGCAGGTCCGGTCGGGCGTGACGGTTGTGGCGGCGTGCGGTTTCCGGTTCGTGAACGGGACCACGCAGCCCGAGTCGGTGTTGGACTGGCAGGCGCACGTGCTGCCGCGTCTGGTGGACGAGGTGATCGCGCAGGACACTCGGGCCCAGGCGGGCGACGTGGCGCTGAACGAAAGGTAAACGATGGCGAGAGAGCAATGGTGGGGGACGCCCAACCGGGTGTCGAACCGGCTGCGGCTGGAAGTCGATATGATGCGCGCTACCTTTGCGGATACGTTCCGGTTGGTGGTGCCGAAGCGGGACCTGCTGTACTGGGTGGGCGACGTGGAGATCAACCTGCACGGCATTCCCCAGCGCCTGCACACGCTCAAGATTCTCTATCCCGAAGAATACCCGAATCGCCCGGCGGAGGCGTACGTCCTCAAGCCGACGGTCTACAGCGAAAAACACCAGTTTGAAGATGGGCAGTTGTGTCTGTTCAACCCTAAAGATGGCGTTACTTACGGGTGGAATCCGAGCACGTCGACGGCAGTGACCGTGGCAGGGTGGGCGATTCAGTGGTTGTACGCCTATTATACGTGGCGCGCAACGGGCAACTGGCCCGGCATTGAAGAAAGGATGCCCCCGGTCAAGGACCGGCGGCAGCGTAGGAGGAGATGGTGATGGGCAGCCAGGCACCGGGAAATGTGCGCGATGTTCCTCAGGTGGTGATCGCCCAGCGGGTGGTCGACAAACTCGTGCGTGGGGCGCTGTTGTATCCCGAGCCGGAAACCGGTGAGGCCATGGTTGGCCTGGTGATCCCGCGCGAGGGGCATGCCGAGCCTGACATCTACGTGCTGGACACGATCAGCCCCGGCGAGCACGCCGTCCGCGAGTGGGGCATGTTCGAGCAGGGCGACGACTGGCAGGGCGACGTGTTCAACTGGATGTACTACAACTGGGAGGCGTTCCGCGAGCTGCGGCGGCCTTCGTATGGCAACGCGCTGGCGGCCAAGTGGGACACACCGCTCCGGCACGTGGGCGACTGGCACAAACAGCCGGGCGACATGACCGAGCCTTCCAGCGGCGATGCCCAGACGGCCCGCCGCATGATCGACGACGTAGAGACGCCGGTCGAGCACATCGTCGCGCCGATCGTGACGATGTACCCGCTGGCGCCGGTGCCGCTGTTCGCCGGGAAACCCGCCAGCGCTGAGCAGGGCGCCGAAGCGAGCGTCACAGAAACGCCACCCGACGGCGCGGCAGGAACGGAGCATCCTCCTGCGCCCGACGAGGCCGCACCGAGCGCCGAACAGCCGGACGTACCGGCCCCGGCGGCTATGCCGGAGAGCGGGCCGAACGCGATCGTCAAGACGCTGGAGGACGAAGGCTGGCACATCCGGATCGATTTCTGGTACATGAGCAGACGCCAGCGGCAGTTCGTGCCCGTGACGCCTGTCGTGTGGCCGGACGACCGGCTGCCGTCCGTGCCCCCGGTAGCGTGGCACCTGGCGCACCCGCGCCGCTTCGACCAGGAGTTCGACCTGCTGACCGACGCCGGTTACGCGATCGACGTGGTGCGCTGGGACGCGGACGGGAAGCCGCCATACGAGATTTGCTTCTCGGTGTACAAGCCCGGCGGCACGCACGTGTTCTTGCTGGTGACATCGGTCGATTACCCGGTGACCCAGCCCGCGGTGCGCGTCGCGCCGCTGGTCAACGTGGCGGACGACGAAGACGTGTTCGAGAAACTGTACGAAGCGTCCGAGCCGGTTGGCGCGCTGCACATGCCGGAATGGTCCTGGGACTCCAAGCGGACGCTGTACGAGCTGGTGCGGGACGTCGAAGGCAAGTTCAAAGGGAAGCGCGTGCCATGAGCTGGGACCGGGTCGAACGACTGCTGGGATCGGATGCGCTGGCGCACCTATCTGCACAAACGGTGGGCATCATCGGGCTGGGATCGGGCGGCAGCTTCGTGGCGATCAGCCTCGCGATGAGCGGGGTGGGGCGTTTCGCACTGATCGATGATGACGTCATGGAGCAGGCGAACGTCGTGCGCCACGCCGCCGATCTGCGCTACGTGGGGCAACCCAAAGCCGAGGTCATGGCGGACCTGATCCGCCACCGCAATCCTTCCGCCCAGATCAAGGCGATCCACGGGCGCGCCGAGGATCACCTCGACCTGCTGGCCGAGATGGATGTCGTGGTGGCGGGCGTGGACGGCGAAGGCCCGAAATACCTGATCAACCAGGCGGCGCTCGAACACGGGCGGACGGTGGTGTACGCCGGGGTCTACGAGCGGGGCGAGGGCGGCGACGTGTGCGTGATTCACGCCAACGACGGGCCCTGTTACGCCTGTTGGGCGGAGCACCTGCGCCAGGGGTTGGCCGAGCCAGCGCCCGGCGCCCCTGACCTGGACTATGGCATGATCGGCCCGGATGGCACGCTGGCCGCCGAGCCGGGACTGTGGCTGCACGTGGTGCGCGTCGCGAGCGTGCAGGCGGACATGGCGCTCAACGAGCTGTTGCGAGGGATGCCGGCGCATCGGGAAATGCCCGCGAATACCGTCGTTCTCGCGAACACGCGCCTTGAGATTTACGAAGGGTGGACAACACTGCCCTACGGCGCCGAGTGGGTGAACGTCCCGCGCAACCCGGAATGCCTGGTGTGTGGGAAGTCGGGCCGGACGGAGTCCGCCGATGCGCTCAGCCTGGACGACCTGATGAACCTGGGCAATGTCACGTACGAGCAGGACGAAAGCGGGCAGTAGTGGTGATGGCAGCAAGACAGCAAGGATACGAGGTTCATGACTGACAACATTCTCCCTCCTGACAATGCGACTGACAACGGCAACGGTGCGGCGATCCCGCCGGAAACACCGGACGATTCGAACGCCAACCAAGTGCCCGACAACCCCGGCGCGGCGCATGACGACGACCTGGGGCCCCGCCTGGAGCGGCTCGGCGGCGAGCCCGCGCCGGACATCACGCCGGAGGAATTCGCCCGGCTCCAACAGGCGGGCCAGATTCACATCGATCCGCGTGGCCGGGTGCGCACCACGCAGCGGAATGAGACGGATGCTGGCGTGTCGCTGCGCAAGCGGCGGGCGTGGTATAGCCCGGAATGAGTCCGATCGACCTGGAGCGAGTCCGCGCGGCGCTGGCGCTGGATCCCTTCGACGCTGTGGACGCGCAGCGCCGGATGGCGCCTCAGCCGCGCGTGTTGTATCGCAGTGAGAACCGCGCGGGGCACCCTCGCCAGGCCAGCGTGATGGTCTTGCTCTACCCGCTTGACAACTTCCTGGGAATGGTGCTGGTGCAGCGCTCTGAGAACGAGCGCGACGTTCACAGCGGCCAGATCGCGCTGCCCGGTGGAGGGCGCGAGGGCGACGAAAGCGCGATCGAGACGGCGCTGCGCGAAACCGGCGAGGAGCTTGGCGTCACCAGTGGGATAGAGATCGTGGGTATGCTGACGCCCCTCTACATTCCGCCGAGCGATTTCGAGGTGCACCCGGTGGTGGGCTATCTGCCGCGCCGCCCGGCGTGGGTGCCCGATCCGGCTGAGGTGGTCGGCGTGTTGGAATGCCCCATCGACTGGCTGCTGGATGACGATCGCAAGATGATCGGCGACTGGGATTTCGGCGGCTTCACCATGCGGGTGCCCTGGTACGACGTACACGGACACCGCGTCTGGGGGGCGACCGCGATCATGTTGAGCGAGCTGGAACAGCGGCTGCGTCGCGTGGTGTCCACGTAGTTCCCCGGCAGCAAGGGCGGCTTCGGCACCTCCTGGCCCCTGGTTGCTCACTTGCATCCACACTCCAGGCGTGGTACAGTGCATCGCAAGTCTAACCATATCATAACTGAATGGTTAATCACGCATCGGCTGGGGGATGCACCGCATGGCTGAGAAGATCCTGGTTATCGACGATGAAGATGTGACCGTCCAGCTCATCAGCATGCTGCTCGAGCGCCGCGGGTACGAGGTGATCAGGGCCTATCGCGCGGAGGACGGACTGCGCAAAGCCTATCGCACGCACCCGGACCTGATCCTGCTCGACATCATGATGCCGGATATGGACGGGTGGGAAGTATGCCGCCGCCTGCGCGAGCTGTCGGACGTTCCGATCGTTTTCCTCACCGCGAAGGCCGACGTGCGCGATGTGGTCAAAGGGCTGGAGTTGGGCGGCGATGACTACATCATCAAGCCGTACGACAGCGACGAGTTAGTGGCGCGCATCAAAGCGCACCTGCGCCGGTCGCCCAAACCATCGGTTGCCGAGGAACTGGTCTTCGACACGGGAAACTTCCGGATCAACTTCATCAGCCGGGAGGTGCGCGTGCGGGGGAATCAAGTGCACCTGACGCCGAAGGAGTTCAATCTCCTGGGGGTGCTGGCGCGCAACGCGGGCCGCGTGATCACGCGCACCGATCTGGTCAAGGAGGCATGGGGGCCGGAATACGGTGACGCGATCGACAGCCTGAAGCTGTACATCCATTATCTGCGCCAGAAGATCGAGAAGGACCCACAGCACCCGGCGTATATCCTGACGTCGCGGGGCGTGGGCTACCGGTTCGCGAACCTCTAGACCAGGCCGGTCACCACCGCCGCCACGACCAGCGCCGCCGCCAGCATCACTACCAGCACCAGCCTCACCAGCCGGCGCCGCCGCGACCACCCGCCGCGCCTACCCTGCGAATTCATCGTGGCGAGCAGCGCCTGCTGATCCAGTTTTTGAAGCTGGCGCTGTGCCGTCACGTTGTCCGGATTCAGTTCCAACACGTTCTCGAAGCAAACGCGCCGGTCGTCATCCGTTTCGACCACGCTCGCCAGCCACAGCCAAACCTGTTCGTGATAGGGATCGACTTCGATCGCGCGGCGGAACAGGTCGTGCGCCTGCTGGTTGTTCCCACTCCGCGCGGCCTCTTGCCCGGCTTTGAACAGGCTGAGAAATTCCCTGGGCGCATTCATCAGGTCAGAAGAAATGCCCATCCCCCTCATGGCCTTTCACGACGATCTGTGCAACAGTACGCTCATTGTAGCATGGGTCACACAGAGGCGGTAGTACCGGAGTACTCCTATGGCCCCCAGTCGTTGGCGATATCCGTCACCGGATCGGTCGTGACCTGGAAGATCTCGCCGGTGGCGAGTTCGTAGATGAAGACATCCCAGTTGCCGGTGCGGTCCGACGAAAACACGATGTGCCGCCCGTCCGGCGAGAAACGTGGTTGGATGTCGGCGGCGTCGGAGTCGACCAGCTTTTCCGGCGGCGATTGCCCATCGGCGTCCATGATGTAAATGTCCGGCGCGGTGGCGCCTTCTTCGAGCGCGTGGAAGACGATTTGCGCTCCGTCGGGCGACCAGTCCGGCGCGGCTTCGATCAGCGCGGCGCCGTTGTCCGTCAGGTTGGAAACCCGTCCGTCCGCCATGTTGTAGATGCGCAGCTCGGTCGAGCCGCCTAGCTCCACCAGCGAGAGGTCGGCGGCGTAGACGATGAACTGGCCGCCGGGTGAGAAGGCCGGCCAGCTCTCGATCGCGTCGTCGGTGGTCAGGCGTGTCAGGTTGTCGGCGCTGCCCGCTTCGCCGATCAGGCTGGCGCGGTAGAGATCGCGCGTGGCCGATCCCATGCCCACGGCGCTGAATGCGATCCACGCGCCGTCCGAGGACCAAGCGGGGCTGTGCTGGTCGTCGAGCAGGGGGCCGCCGCCCCAGGTGGCGCTGGCGCTGCGCGGCTCGGTGCCCTGCAGGTTGTTGAACTGGAGGATCAGCTCGCGCGTGCCGGGCGCGTACTTGACGAACAGATACTCGCTGCCGTCCGGGGAGAGCACCGGAGTCTGTCCGCGCTCGTTCGTCCCGGTCACGATGAACCGCTCGCTTCCGTCTGGGCGGATGATGGCGATCGGGTGATTGTTCGGATCGCCGGGAACGGAGCCGGTCTGCATGATGATCGTCCCCGCGAGGCTGGCCGGGGCGGGGGGCAGCGGCGTGCCCGGCCCGGTATCGAGGGGAGTCGCCGTCGGGGCAGGCGTCCACGTGGGCGGCAGCAGGGACGGCATCCGGGTTGGCTCGACTGCCGTCTCGTCCGGATCGGTGACGGCCACGGCAGCGCCGGATTCCCCGGCGGGCGAGCCGGGCGGTTGCGTGACGGCAGGGGAGGGAGTCGGCTCCTCGTCCCCACCGGACAGCAGCGCGACCAGCGCGATCAGCAGCACGATGACGGCGACGGCGCCCAGCGCAGCGGCGAGATAGGCCATGTTGCGGCTGGGGGTGCCGGGCGCAGCGCTGGCGGGCGCCGTGGCGAGGGATTTTTCCTCGAGCTGTTCGAGCAGGCGTTTGGCGCGCTCGTTCTGTGGGTTGATCACGACCACGTTGCCCAGGCAGACGCGCTTTTCTTCGTCCGTGTCGACCATTGCGGCCAGCCAGAACCAGCCTTTTTCGTTGTGTTCGTCCAGCTCGACAACCTGCTCGAACAGCGCGCGGGCAGTGGCTTTGTCCTCGGCGCGCGCAGCGGCGATCCCCTCTTTCAGCAGGTGCTCGACCTGCTCAACCTGACGATCCGGTTCTTGCGTACTCATGTGATACCCCTCGAAAATTCGCGCCAGTTAAGGTGTCCAGGCCGGATAACGCGAGTCGTCATCCTGCATTGTCAGCCGCTGCAATCCGGTGCCGTCCGTCCGGGCGACGTACAGCTCGTACCACGCCGTTTCCCGGTTCGAGCTAAACGCGATCCACTCGCCGTCAGGCGACCAGGACGGGTCGCGCTCCTCGGACGGGATGTCGCGCACGATCAGCGCCCGCTCGCCGGTGCCGTCGGCGTTCATCAGGAAGACGTCGGTGTGCGTCCAGCGGGTGGACAGAAACACGATCATGCTGCCGTCGGGCGACCATGCCGGCGCGTAGCTGCTGTTCACGTCGTTCGTGAGCTGCTTCTTGTCGGCGCCGCTGATGCGCATGCGCCAGATCTCCATTTCGCCGGGCGTATTCTCGTCCGTGGCGAAGGCGAGCCACTCTCCGTCCGGCGACCATGCCGGGTAGCGGTCGTCGACGGTGTTCCGCGTGAGCAGGCGCGGCGTGCCGCCATCGCTGTCGACGGTGTAGAGATCGAAGTCGCCATCCGCGTCGGATGCGAAGGCGATCTGCTCGCCGTCGGGCGACCAGGCCGCGTCGCCGGTCTGCGCGGCTTCGAGCTCGGTCAGGCGGCGTATGTCGCCGCCGCGTGCCGGGGCGACGAAAATCTCCTCGAACTGAGTGGTACCCGGCGCGCCGTCTTCCTGGCCGGTCGCGCGGAGGCGAGCCGTGAAGGCGATCTCCTCGCCGTCGGGCGAATACGCCGCGTCATAGACTTCGAGCAGTGTCAGGCCGGCGGCTTCGTCCGCCGCGCTGAGCCGCAACGGCAGCCGGCGCTCGCTGGTGCCATCGCCCCGCAGCGTGTACAGGCTCCACGTGGCGCTCCCTGCCCGGCGGGCCGAGATGAGCATGGTATACGACGACAGCGGCGGCGGGGTCGGCGTCAGGGTCTGCGTTGCCGTGGGGGGAGCCGTGGGCGGCGGCGTCCAGGTTGGCGGGAGCGACTCCTGGGGCGGCACGGTGATCAGCACCCCGCCCAACGGTGTCGAAGTGGGGCGCTCGGCGGGCGCTGCCGGTTCTTCCGGCGTGGCGGTGGGCGGGCTGGTGGCCGTGGCCGGTGACGGCGCCGGGCCGGTTTCGTCCTCGCCGGACTGGCTCGCCTCGTTCAGCAGGATCACCCCCAGTGCGACCAACGCGACGACGATCAATGCCAGCAGCGTCAGGAGGACGGGCCGCCGGCGGCGCGCGCGGCGTGGCGCTTTCGGCTCTGGCTCGAGCAGGGCGTCACGGTCGAGCGTGGGCGCCGGTCGTGGCCGTTCGGCTCGGGGCCCTTCGGGGCGTGGAGCCCGCCGGGGTTTTTTCGCCGGGCTGGGAGGCGGCGCTGTCTTGAGCTTGTCGAGCGCCTGCCGGGCGCGTTCGTTGTCGGGATTGATGGCGATCACGCGCTCGAGGTTCGCGCGCCGCTCGTCGACGTCATCCGCGAGGGTCGCCAGCCAGATCCAGGCCAGCTCGCTGTTGGGGTCCTGTTCGATGACCTGTTCGAGAATCCGGCGCGCAACGGCTTTGTTGCCACTTTGCGCCGCCTGAATGCCGGTTCGCAGTAGTTCCTGGAGTTCGTCGTTGGTCACGGCACGCCTGTCCTGAGATGAGCGGGTGCATACACGCCACCTATCTTATACCGGCTTCACGCGCAGGGCCAGATGCCCGGTCACCGAGCGGGCCCAGCATCGGCGCGGACAGGCATTTACAGCACGGCCAGGACGAGAAACGCCACGGCGATCAGCAAGATGATGATCGCCAGCCCGATGCCGCCGTAGATCAACACCTGGCTCGTGCTGGATTCCTCGCCTTTGCGCAGTCGATTCAGCTCGCGTTGGGCCGTGCTGTTGTGGGGGTTGATGCGCAGCACCGTGTTGAGGTAGCGAACCCGGTCGACCGGCGTCTCGGCGACGGCGGCCATCCACAGCCATGCGCGCTCGTTGTGGCTGTCGGCGTCCAACACCTGCTGGAAAATGACGCGCGCGTTCTCCTTGTTGCCCTGCCGGGCCGTCTGGATGCCCAACTGCATGAGCTGTTCGAGATTCGGGGTATTGACGTCTCGATTCGTTTCGCTGTCCATCCGCGAGTGCTCCCCAGTCGTGTACGGATCGGAAAACAGTTTACGACAAAATGCTGACACTGTTTATAGTCTTTTCCGGACCGGCTGACAAGTCGGCAGGATGATAGGGGCGCGAGTCGAGTCGTTTCTTTGACGGGAGCCGGGTGCTAGGGCACAATCGAAAACAGGCATCCGGTCAGACCGCGGGAGCACGGCATGAATACAGAGCCATCGGTACTCGTGATCGGAACATCCGGTATCGACGTGAAGGGACGCCCGTTCGAGCCGCTTCGCATGGGCACATCGAACCTGGGCCGCGTGCGGAACAGCGTGGGCGGCGTGGCGCGCAACATCGCCGAGAATCTGGCCCGGCTGGAAGTGCCGACCACGCTGCTCTCGGCGGTGGGGCAGGACGACCTGGGCGAGTTCGTCGTGTCGCATACCGCCCGCGCCGGTGTCGACGTGAGTCACGTGCTGCACCTGCCGGACGTCCCGACGGGGAGCTACGTGGCGATCCTCGATGAAACGGGCAAGCTCCACGTGTCGGTCAGCGAGTACGACATTGTAAACAGCATTTCGCCCGCCTATTTGCGCGAGCATCGCGCCTTGTTCGCCAGCGCCTCGATGATCGCGATCGACGCCAACCTGTCCGCCAAGTCGCTGGCGACGGTGTTCAGCCTGGCGCGGCGCTACAAAGTGCCGGTGTGCGCCGATCCGACATCCCAACTGCTGGCGGAGAAGCTGATCCCGCACCTGCCGGAGCTGTACATGCTGACGCCCAACGCGGTCGAAGCGGCGGTCCTGTGCCAGACGGACGCAGCCCCGGCGACGAGCGAGAGCGCGATCGAAACGGCGCAATGCCTGGTGAGTTTGGGCGTGAAGATCGGGGTCGTGACTCTGGCCGAGCAGGGGCTGGCGTATGCCGACAGCAGCAGCGCGGGTCACATCCCGGCCCTGCGCACCCAGGTCGTGGACGCGACCGGGGTCGGTGATGCGCTGTCGGCTGCCGTGATCTTCGGCCTGTTGAACGACATGCCGCTGGACGAGGCGATGCGCCTGGGGATCTCGGCGGCGGCCCTGACGCTGCGCACGCGCGCGACGGTGTACGAGGGCCTGAGCCTGGATCGCTTGTATGATGAGCTTGTGGTGTGAGGTTGCGCTGATGACATCGACCAATTCCCAAGAGGCGGTGCTCGATCCCGAAACGCTGGACCTGCGGCGGCGCCAGTACGCGCATATCGCCGAACTGCTGGAGGAGTTGTACGGGTACCCGGAATGGCGCTCGCACCTGCTCCCGCTCGACGAGCTGGTGAGCACGATCCTCAGCCAGAGCACGACCGACTCCAACCGGGACGTAGCGTTCAATCGCCTGGTGGAGCGCTTCGCGGATTGGGAAGCCGTGCGTGATGCGCCGGTCGAGGACGTGGTCGAGGCCATTCGACCGGCAGGGCTGGCGAACCAGAAGGCCCCGCGCATTCAGGATGCGCTGCGTTTCGTGACGGAGCAGCGCGGCAAGCTGACGCTCGACTTCCTGGCCGACATGGACATCGAAGCCGCCAAGGCGTGGCTCACGCAGATCAACGGCGTGGGTCCCAAAACCGCGGCTATCATCCTGCTGTTCGCGTTCGGCAAGCCGGCTTTTCCGGTCGATACGCACGTGCACCGGGTCACCAAGCGCCTGGGTTTGATCGACCCGAAGACGAGCGCGGAGAAGGCGCATCGCGAGCTGGAAGCGATCATCCCGCCGGACGAATACTACCCGGCCCATCTGAACATCATCCGGCACGGGCGCGAGATCTGCCACGCGCGGCGCCCGCGCTGCGAGGAGTGCCCGCTGACATCGTATTGCGATTATTACCAGGCATTGATCCGCTAGCGCGCCCAAAGTCGCCCTATCGACCGGCGCCGAAGCGTGGTATAATATTTGGTTGTTGGGCGCCGGGGATCACGGCTGGGTCCTACCCTGGGCGTGAGGATGGCGGGAAGGGGCACATATCACGAGAAATCGCTGCCACAACCGCTCAATTCGCGAGAGACAGATGCAGATGAATTGAGCGTGACGCGGCATTTTTGTTATTGACATGCGACTATCTCGTGATATAATGTCTGTTCTTGAACCCCATAATGTCTAGGCATACGGAAAAACCTCTTATCATTCTGAGCCAAATTGAGGAGACATGCTCTCCCTATCCCCACATCGGTATACACCGGACTCTGGTGGTTGTATCTGTCGGCAAGTGACCTCGAGGAGTGGTGAATGCAGCGGCGGCTAGATGAGAAGAATTATGCACGCACGTACGACGTGCAGGATCTGCCTTCACTCATTGAAATCCAGTTGGACTCGTTTGAACGGTTTCGCGACGAAGGGTTGAGCGAGCTGTTCGACGAGATTAGCCCGATCGAAAGCTTCAACGGCAATCTTAGGCTCTATTTCCCCGGCAGCGGTCCCGAAACAGCCGAGTTCGACTTGGGGTACCGGTTCGACGAGCCGAAGTACTCCGAGGAGATCTGTCTCGAACGGGACATCACCTTCGCTGCGCCCCTCTACGTGAAAGTCGCGCTGGTCAACCGCGCGGCTGGCGACGAGGTCGTCATCTCGGACATCTTCATGGGCGATTTCCCGCTGATGACCGAGAAGGGGACCTTCATCATCAACGGCACCGAGCGCGTGGTAGTCAGCCAGTTGATCCGGTCGCCCGGCGTGTACTTCGACGCCGAGGAGGACCGCACCACGGGCCGCCGCCTGTCGACGGCCAAGCTGATCCCCGATCGCGGCGCGTGGATGGAATTCGAGACGCGCAAGAGCGATTACCTGGCGATCAAATTCAACCGCAAGCGCACCATCCCGGTGACGATCCTGCTGCGCGCCCTGGCCGCGGTGAGCGATGGCTTCGACGAGCACTCGCCCATCAAAGAGGGCGTGGATGAAGAACTGCTGGCCCTCTACAACGAAGTCGATAACAACCCGGACCACCAGTACATTCAGGGCACGATCCGCATGGAGCCGCAGTGGGACCTGCGCGATGGGCAGACCATCGCCGAGGCCGCGCTGCTCGAATTCTACAAGCGCATGCGGCCCGGCGATCCGCCCACGCTCGACAACGCGCGCGAATACCTGGAAAGCCAGTTGTTCGACCAGCGCCGTTACGACCTGGAGCGGGTGGGGCGCTACAAGCTCAACCAGCGCCTGCGGATGGATGACGTGGTGCCCCGCCAGCGGCGGACCATCACCAAATACGATCTAGTCAAGCTCATCGAGCGCATGATCCTGATCAACAACGGCCTCGAACAGCCGGACGACATCGACCACCTGGGCAACCGCCGCGTGAAGACCGTCGGCGAGCTGATCCAGAATTCGCTGCGTATCGGCCTGCGCCGGATGGAGCGCGTCGTGCGCGAGCGCATGTCGATCCGCGAATCCGACAGCCTGTCGCCGATGACGCTCATCAACATTCGCCCGGTCGTGGCGGCGGTGCGCGAGTTCTTCGGCTCCAGCCAGTTGTCGCAGTTCATGGATCAAACCAACCCGCTGGCCGAGCTGACCCACAAGCGCACGCTGTCGGCGTTGGGGCCGGGTGGCCTGCGCCGCGAGCGCGCCGGGTTCGACGTGCGCGACGTGCACCACAGTCACTATGGCCGCATCTGCCCGATCGAAACGCCCGAAGGTCCGAACATCGGCCTGATCGGGCGTCTGGCGAGCTATGGGCGCGTGAACGAATACGGGTTCATCGAGACGCCGTACCGCCGCGTGTACCGCGATCTGCCGCTCAAGGCCGAGGTGATCCTGGGGCGCACGCTGAGCGCGGACGTCGAGGACCCGAAGTCCGATGACGTCATTCCGGCGGGCACCGAGATCGACGAAGCTGTGCTCAAGCACCTGACCAAGTTCGGGCTGAAGACGGCGCCCGTCCGCCCCTTCGTGAGCGACGAGATCGTGTATCTCTCGGCTGACGAAGAGGACCGGTTCACGATCGCGCAGGCGAACGCGCAGTTGGACGCCAACAACGAGTTCGTTCACGATCGCGTGTCGGCGCGCCATCACCAGCGTTTCCTGGTGGCGGCCTCGTCGCGCATCGATTACATGGACGTTGCCCCGCGCCAGATCGTGGGCATCTCCGCCGCGCTGATCCCGTTCCTGGAGCACGACGACGCCAACCGCGCGCTGATGGGCTCGAACATGCAGCGCCAGGCGGTCCCGCTGTTGAGGCCGGACATCCCGATCGTCAGCACGGGCGTCGAGCGCCAGGCGGCTTACGATTCCGGGCAGGTGCTGGTTTCGGACGAGGCCGGCGAGGTGCTGTCGGTCCAGGGCGATCAGATTATGGTGCGCGTGACCGACGAGAAGGCGCGCGAGAAGTACAAAGACCAGGGCGGCATTCACACCTACCGCCTGCGCAAGTACAATCGGTCCAACCAATCGACGTGCATCGACCAGCGGCCAGTCGTCCAGAAGGGGCAGTTCATCCAGGCCGGCGAAGTCATCGCGGATAGCTCGTCGACGGTGTTCGGCAATCTGGCGCTGGGGCACGACGTGTTGTGCGCGTTCCTCTCGTGGGAAGGCGGCAACTACGAAGACGCGCTGCTGATCAGCGAGGCGTTGGTCCGCGAGGACAAATTCACCTCGATCCATATCGAAAAACACGAGGTCGAAGCGCGCGACACGAAGCTCGGCCCCGAGGAAATCACCTACGACATTCCGAACGTGGGCGAGGACGCGCTCAAGGACCTGGACGAGTACGGCATCATCCGCATCGGCGCGGAGGTGGGCCCGAACGATATCCTGGTGGGCAAGATCACGCCCAAGGGCGAGAAGGAACTCAGCCCCGAGGAAAAACTGCTGCGGGCGATCTTCGGCGAGAAGGCGCGCGAAGTGAAGGATTCCTCGCTGCGCCTGCCGCACGGTGAAAAGGGCAAGGTGGTCGACGTTAAGATCTTCAACCGTGAAGAGCACCGCGACCTGCCTGCCGGTGTCGACCAGATGGTGCGCGTGAGCGTGGCGCAGAAGCGCAAGCTCACCCAGGGCGACAAGATGGCCGGGCGCCACGGGAACAAGGGCGTCATCTCGAAGGTCGTGCCGATCGAGGATATGCCGTTCCTCGAAGACGGCACGCCGATCGAGATCATCCTGAACCCGCTGGGCGTGCCGGGCCGCATGAACATCGGCCAGGTGCTCGAAACGCACCTGGGATGGGCGGCGGACCGGCTGGGTTTCCGCGCGATCTCCCCGGTGTTCGACGGCGCCGAAGAGGACGAGATCGAGGCTGAGCTGGGCCGCACCTGGATGATCGAGCGCGCGTGGGAAGACATCACCGAGCGCGCGTGGAACTGGCTCAAAGAAGAAGAGTACGACACCGAGTACCTGGACGACGACGACGAGGTGCGCCGCCTGTACATCGACCACTGGCTCGGCCAGACGGGGCGGTACGACATGGAGCGGCTGGCCCTGGAGTACGTGTACGCCCGGCGCGCGGTGCTGGCCGAGTGGCTGCGCGAGCAGGGCTACGACCCGGACGACGTTCTCGCGTTCGATCGCGGGCTGTCGCTGGAGGAACGCGCCCGGCGTGACCAGAATGCCCGGTATGCCACGCTTGTTCTGTGGATCGAGTTCGTCACCGGCGAGACGGCGCCCGAGGGCCTGTCGGAAGAAGACCTGCGCGAGCTGGCGCGGCGGATCTCGATCAAGCTCGACCAGACGGTCCCGATCAACGGCAAGCAGCGCCTGTACGACGGCAAGACGGGTGATCTGTTCGACCAGCCGGTGACGGTGGGCATCATTCACATGCTCAAGCTGGCGCACCTGGTCGAGGACAAGGTGCACGCGCGGTCGACCGGGCCTTACAGCCTGGTGACGCAGCAGCCGCTGGGTGGTAAGGCGCAGTTCGGCGGCCAGCGTTTCGGCGAGATGGAAGTGTGGGCGCTGGAAGCCTACGGCGCGGCGCACACCTTGCAGGAAATGCTCACCGTGAAATCGGACGATGTCCAGGGGCGTGTCAAGACCTACGAGGCCATCGTCAAGGGCGAGCCTATCGAGGAGCCCGGCGTGCCGGCGAGCTTCCGCGTGTTGGTCAAAGAGCTGCAAAGCCTGGGGCTGGCCGTCGAGGCGATCACCGACACCGGCGAGGTGATCAAGTTCGGCAAGGACGAAGAGAAATCGCGCCAGCCCAAGATGCCGATGGGCCTGTTGGGTCTGGCCGACAGCCGGTAAGTTTACCCACCGGGTGCACACGGGGCGGGCGGAGACATTCTGCTCGCCCCGTTTTTGATCCGCGTCCCTGCTGCTATCCTCCCCCCGCAAACGTCCCCATTGCGGCAAAAGACCGCCCTGCCCGGACAGGCCGGCGGGCGCGTGTCCTGCCCCCGCGATCCTCGCTGCCGGCAGGGGGCCGGTGCCGCTGTGTGTGTGCCAATAGCGTGGCAATCGTCTGCTCAGCGTGTAGTTACCGTTTTGTACGCGTGTGCGAAGAGTTATACAATACCGGTTAGAGCTATCGAAATAATTCAATAACGTGAAGCTCTTTGTAATCCCCTGGACGGAAGGATGCCATGACGCTTTACCGACATTCCACTTTGGCCCGATTGGGTCTGGTGTTGGTCATGTTGCTGTTGGCCGGGCTGGCGTGCAGCCTGAGCGGCGGCGATGATGATGAGCGGGACTCGGACACGGTGCCCACGGTCGAGGCGACGATCACCCCGCCGCTGACCAAGACGCCGATTCCGACGTTCACCGCCTTCCCAACCCGGACGCCGACTCAATTTTCCCAGGCGTTCCCGACGGCAACCCGTCTGGCACTACAACCAACCGTTCCGTTCGTCGTGCCGACTTGGACGCCGGTCGTGGCGACGGCTTATCCCTACGATGTACGGATCTCGTACCCGGTGGATGGCAGCCAGATCGCAGGCTACATCACGATCATCGGCAGCGCGAGTCATCCGCGATTCCTACAATACGCGCTGGAATGGGGGCCCGATCCGAACCCGAGCAACCTGTGGTATCCGCTGACGGCGCCGCAGAGCCGCCCGGTGATCAACGGGGCGCTGGGCGCGTGGAACACCACGCTCCAGCCGGACGGGCAGTACCAGGTCCGGCTGCACGTGTGGTTGAACGACGGCACCGAAACGTTCGACATTGCCACGGCGATCCGCGTGTCCAATACGCAGCCCACCGCCGTCCCCACGCTCACCTCCACGCCGCGCCCCAACCGCCCGCCGATCATCAACCCGGTTCCGAGCCAGGTGTTGAACGCGGGCCAGAGCGCGCGGCTGAACGTGACGGCCAGCGATCCGGATGGCGACCCGGTCAACATCTTCACGTCGTCGAGCAATCCGGCCATCGCCGGCGCACAGGTCACCGCGGCGCGTGAGATCAGCGTGGCCGGGGTCACTGCCGGGACGGCGACCATCACGGTCACAGCCAACGACAACCGGGGCGGGCTGAGCAGCACGGCCTTCATCGTCACCGTTCAGGGGCAGAACCGCGCGCCGACGATCAACCCGATTCTCGGCCAGACGATCGAGGTCGGGCAGACGCGCGACATCACGATCACCGCGTCCGATCCGGACGGCGACGCGCTGACGGTTTCCGCGTCGTCGGATAATGCCAACATCGTGACGGCCAGCGCGCCGAACGTGAGCACCGTTCGCATCAACGGCGTGGCGGTTGGTACAGCCAACGTGACCGTGACCGCCAACGACGGCAAGGGCGGCGTGATCAACACGGCCTTTCAGGTGGTGGTCGGCGCGGTCAATCGCCCGCCAGCCGTGGACCCGATCAACGGGCAGACGATGACCATCGGCGAGACGCGGCAGGTCGGTTACCAGGCCGTGGACCCCGACAACGACCCGCTGGCGCACGATGTCCAGTCCGATACGTCGGGCGTGGTGACGGCCAGCATCGCGTCGCCGGGGGTGATCACCCTGGTGGCGCAGGGAGTTGGCCCGGCGACGATCCGGCTGTCGGTGGACGATGGCACGAATGATCCGACCATCACCACCTTCAACGTGCTGGTGGAGCAGGGCAACCTGCCGCCGCTCATCGAGACGATCCTGCCCCAGACGATGAGCGCCGGTGAAACGCGCGACGTCGGCTACACGGCGACCGATCCGGACGGCGACTCGCTGGATGCACAGGTGCAGTCGGACACGCCGGGCGTGGTGACGGCCAGCATCGCATCGCCGGGCGTGATTCACCTGGAAGCTGTGAGTGCTGGGACGGCGACAGTCACGCTGTCGATGGACGACGGCAACAACGCGCCGGTCGAGATGCCGTTCACCGTGTCGGTGACGGCGGTCAACCAGCCGCCTGTTGTCGGCGCGATCGTGTCGCAGTCGCTGGTCGTGGGCGAGAATGTCCAGGTGGCGTATAGCGCGACCGATCCGGAAGGCGACACGCTCCAGGCCAGCGTCGATTCCAGCGCGCCGGGCGTCGTCGCGGCGGCGATCTCCCAGGCCGGGCTGATCGATCTGGCGGCCCAGTCGGCGGGGCAGGCCACCGTGACGCTGTCGGTCGAGGATGGCAACAACCCGGCGGTGTCCGTCGCGTTTGCCGTCACGGTGACCGAAGCCAACCAGCCGCCATCACTGCAGCCGATTGGCGACCAGACGATCGAGGCGGGCGGCTCGCTGCCGATCTCGTACACGGCGACCGACCCGGAGAACGATCCACTGCAGGCCACGGCCACATCCGACGCGCCGGGCATCGTGGGCGCGGCGGTGACACAGCCGGGCGTGCTGACGCTCCAGGCGCTGGCGCCCGGCCAGGCGACGGTGACGCTATCAGTAGAGGATGGGAACAACCCGGCGGTTAGCGTCTCCTTCGCGGTGACGGTGACCGAAGCCAACCAGCCGCCGCAGGTCCAGCCGATCGGCGAACAGACCGTGACGGCGGGCGAATCGCTGGTGGTCAACTACTCGGCGAGCGACCCGGACGGCGACCCGCTGCAAGCGACGGCGATCTCGAATGCGCCGGGCATCGTGGAAGCCGCGGTGACGCAGCCGGGCGAGATCACGCTGCAAGGCGTGGCTGCCGGGCAGGCGACGGTGACGCTCTCGGTGGAGGATGGGAACAACCCGGCGGTCAACGTTCCGTTCACCGTGACGGTGACCACGGCCAACCAACCGCCGCAGGTCCAGCCGATCGGCGATCAGGTGCTGACGGCGGGCGAATCGCTGGTGGTCAACTACTCGGCGAGCGACCCGGATGGCGACCCGCTGCAAGCGACGGCGATCTCGAATGCGCCGGGCATCGTGGGCGCGTCGGTGACTCAGCCGGGCGAGATCACGCTGCAAGGTGTGGCCGCCGGGCAGGGCAGCGTCACGCTGGCGGTGAACGATGGCGTGAACCCGGACGTCTCTGTGACGTTTGGCGTCACGGTCGAGGGTGCGAACAACGCTCCGACGATCCAGCAGATCGGGCCGCAGAGCGTGGAGGCGGGCGGCAGCATCACCGTGCCGATCGTGGTGGCCGATCCGGACGGCGATCCGCTGACCGTGTCGGCGGTGTCGGACAACCCGGCAGTGGCGACGGCGGTTGCCGATGGCACGGCTGAAGTGGTCGTCAACGGCGTGACGCCGGGCCAGGCGAACGTGACGGTCGATGTGGACGACGGGCGCGGCGGAACGGCCTCGACAGGCTTCACCGTCACCGTGACCGGGGCGAACAGCCCGCCGGTCATCCAGCCCGAACCGATCCCCGAACAGAACCTGACCGTTGGTGAGGAAATCGTGGTCCCGATCACGGTGACCGATCCGGATGGCGACCCGGTCGTCCTGACGGCGATCTCGCAGAATCTGGGCGCAGTGTCCGCCGAAGCGGTGGGTGGCAATTCCATCGTGCTGTACGGCGAGGCGGAAGGCTCGGCGACGGTCGAGGTGACCGCGGACGACGCGCGCGGCGGGATCACGGTGACGAGCTTCACCGTCAACGTGTCCAGCGCGGCGCCGACGTTCGACCTGATGCAGTACCCGGTGCTGCCGGACATCTCGCAGCCGATGGCGCAGACGCTGACCCAGGTGTACCAGAGCGGCATGTCCAACTTTGGCAACCGTGGGAATGCCTTCGCCAAGATCGGCGACGACCCGATGGACAGCCAGAACTTCATGGTGCCGTTCGCCGGGGATCAGTTTCAGCTTGGCAACTTCGGCTCGCTGCAGGGCATGATCACGGCCTATGCCAGCACGCCGGTCCGCGAGGCGACCGATCCGGCGACGAACAGCTTCGATGTGGACAGCATCGCGGCGGGCGCGGACTTCGGCGTCGACTCGCTGGCCGCCCCTGCACCCGGCGGCGCGCCGTGTGACGCGGTGGGCGGCGGGACGGCCCTGTCGTGCGAGCTTCAGCTCACGCGCCCGGCCATCGCGCTGGTCAGCTTCTCGGCGCCGAACGTGACGTTCATGGACCCGGCGATGTTCCGCAGCGAGCTGCAAAGCCTGGTGGTGCGCATCCTGAGCGACCACGGCGTGATCCCGGTCCTGGCAACCATCCCGGCGGGCAATGGGTACTCGACCGAGCAGTTGACCGAGTATAACCGGGCCATCGTCGAAGTTGCGACCGAATCCGGCGTGCCGCTGTGGAACCTGTGGCGAGCGATGCAGGACCGCGGCATCTCCGACCCGAACAGCGTGGCGCCCAGCGGCGCCGGCGACCTGACCGACGGTTCGCTCGGCTACGGGTACAACATCCGCAACCTGACCGCGCTGCGATCGCTGGAAGTTGTCCGGCAGGCGGTGGGCATCCAGTAAACGTCCGATAATCACCGAAACGCCCCTGGTTTTAGCGGCCAGGGGCGTTTTTTATCGCGGCGGGTCCGGCGGGCGGATTGGAGTAGGGACCGTGTCTTCCCCGTCGAAAGACGGCCTGGGCATGGTCATGGTGCGCTGGGCTGCGTCGGCGGCGCTGCTGGTTTCGGTCCAGCTCGACAGCAGGCGCCAGTAACCGGGGCCTTCGGTGTGGGGCCGGGGCGTGAACTGCAGCGGGCGCGCCTGAAGGCTCGACAGGTCCGACAGGCGCCCGCGCACGGATTGGCGATAATAGTACAGGCGGAAGACGTGCACGCCGTCAGTCACGGAGAAGGCCGGATCGCTGCCTTCGTTGCGCACGTAGGCGCCGGAGCTCTGGATCAGGGTCACGTCGAGGTAGGCCGCGTCGAGGGCGAGCGTCTCCGTCGGGAAGACGAAGCAGGTCGGGCGGTCGTCCTGGGTCAGTTCCAGGCGGGACCGGTACACCGGCAGCAGCCGGCCACGCCGGACGAGGGGCAGCGTCCGGCTCAGGAACGAGCCGGGGATGAGCGCGACGTCGGTGTCTTCGTTCTTGCGCCACTCGCGGGCTTTGTGATAGCCGCCGCTGCCGGTTTCGACGACCTGATACAGGCGATCGTTTGCCAGAAAGATCGCGCCGCGAGGCAGGCGCGCGGTGTCGACCTCGGGCAGGCTCGCGATATAAGCTGTCGTTTGGGGATCGGGCACTGCTACACCTTTTATTTGATTAAACCGCTACCATATTGTAAAACATCTTCGCAACCTGTTCGTTGCGCTAGCGAGCCGATTAGACAATACACAATGAAAAACAGAGCTTTAGTGGTCATGGTGGGTGTGGTGCTGGCGCTGTTCCTCGGCGCGTGCCAGCAGTCGGATGTGGGGCCGGGCGAATTCACGGTGACCGTCGATGCGGATGGCGTGAGCAGCGTGTACCGGTATGACAAGATCATCTCGGTGGGGCAGTTTCTGGAAGAAGTCGGCGTCGTGCTTGGCGAATACGACGAGGTCAACCCGCTGCTGCAAACCCAGCTCCGTGACGGCATGCGCATCACTGTGACGCGCGTGGTGCGGCGCGAGGAGTGCACCGAGGAGGTGCTGCCGTTCGAGCCTGAGACGCAATTCACCCAGGCGCTGCCGCCCGGCGAGCGGCGGATCATGCAGACCGGCGAAAACGGCATCCAGCAGGTCTGCTACCGGATCATCGAGCGCGATGGCGTCGAGGCCAGCCGCAGCGAGATCAGCCGCATCGTGATCAAGGATCCGCGCAGCGAGATCGTGTTCGTGGGCAGCGAGCCCACCGAGACGTACGTCCCCATCGAGGGGGTTCTGGCGTACATCCTGGGCGGGCAGGCGTGGATCGTGGAAGGCAGCACGCTCAACGCGCGGCCCCTGACGACGGATGGCGTGCTGGATGGCCGCGTGTTCGACCTGTCGCCGGACGGGCGGCGGCTGCTGTATACCGTCAGCACCGACGATCCCGATGATCCGGGATTCTCGAACGAGTTGTGGGCGATTCTCGACACGAGCGCCAGTGTGCCGGAGCCGGTGCAGTTGGTGCCCGAGGACGTGCGAGTGGCGCAGTGGGTGCCCGGCCAGCGTACCGCGACCGTCGCCTATTCGACGGCCAACCCGCTCGCCGACCCGCCCGGTTGGCGCGCGTATAACGACCTGTACGTGATGCAGCTCGATCCCGAAACCGGCGAGGTGCTCGGCGTGCCGGAGGAGATCATCCCACAGAACGCGCTGGGCACGTATCCCTGGTGGGGACGGCGCTACGTGTGGTCGCCGGATGGGACCAAAGTGGCCTGGGCCAACGCCGACAGCGTGGGACTGGTGGACCTGGAAACCGGCGAGTACGCCACCCTGTTGACGTTTCCCGAATACGCTCCGCTGCTCGAACGCTTCCAGGGTTCGACGGTGTGGGTGCCCACGCTCTCGTGGTCCGACGACGGCCACCTGGCGCTGACGGTGCACGGCCCGCCGTATGGCTCCGAGCTGCCGGAGAACAGCATCATCTTCGACCTGGCCGTGATCGATACCAACGGCGATCTGCAGATCAACCCGTTCGTGTCGCAGAGCGGAATCTGGTCCAGCCCCAGCTATTCGCCGCTGGTCGAGCGAGCGGACGGGATGCCGGACTACAACATCGCCTATTTCCAGCCCCGCGAGGCGCTCAACAGCCTGGGCACGCAGTACGACCTGGTGATGGCCGACCGCGACGGCAGTAACGCGCAGGTGGTGTTCCCCGGCGCGGACCGTCCCGGCGTCCGGCCCGATCCTGAAAACGGCATCGTGTGGAGCCCGACCGGGCGGCAGATCGCGATCGTGCACCAGGACAACATCTGGATCATCGACGTCGAAACCGGGCTGGCCCACCCCATAACCAGCGACGGACAGGCGTCGCGCCCGCGCTGGTCTCGCACGCGATGAAAACACGCGGGCTGATCTTCGCGCTGTGCATCCTGCTGGCGGTGGGCAGCGGGGTGGGCGCCCTCGTGGCCGCCGACCAACACGCGATCGCGGTGCGCGGCTGGGAGAATGCCACCGAGTCGCTCGACGTGCCGTACCGGCTGCCGCTGGCCGGGGTCAACGTGGACCTGCTGCAATACGCTCCGGACGAACTCGAGCACGAGCTGGATCGCATCGCGGGCGCGGGATTCACCTGGGTTCGGCAGGCGTTCCTGTGGGAGGCGATCGAGCCGGAGCCGGGCGCGTTCGAGTGGGACGCGTATGACGCGCTGGTCGCCGCCGTCGCGGCGCGGGAGTCGCTGCAACTGGTGGCCGTGCTGGACGGCTCGCCGCCCTGGGCGCGGCACGTGCTGGCGCCGGAACACCCCTTCGCGCCACCGGCCAGCGTCAGCGATTACGGGCGGTTCGCGGGCGCCGTCGCCGCGCGCTATGGCGACTCCGTGGCGTATTACCAGGTCTGGGACGAGCCCAACATCAAGCTGCATTGGGGCAACATGGACCCGCGCCCAGCGCATTACGTCGCCATGCTGCGGGCGGCCTACACGGCCATCCACGACGCCGATCCGACCGCGACGGTGATCGCGGCGGCGCTGGCGCCCACGGTGGAAACCGGGCCGGACAACCTGAGCGACCTGTTGTTTCTGCGGGCGATGTACGAGCAGGGCGCGCGGGGCTATTTCGACGCTGCCGCGGCCAAGCCCTACGGGTTCGACGCCGGGCCATACGACCGGACGGTGGACGAGGGCACGCTGAACTTCTCGCGGTGGATTTTGCTGCGCGAGGAGATGGTTCGGCGCGGCGACGGGACCAAGGCGCTGTGGGGCAGCAATTTCGGCTGGAACCACCTGCCGGACGATTGGACCGGTCCGCCGTCCATCTGGGGGAGCGCGTCCGCGGAGCAGCGCGCCGCGTACACCCGCGACGCCTACCGCCGCGCGCGTGAAGAATGGCCCTGGACCGGCGGGCTGATCGTGCAGCACTGGGACCCGGACGCGCCGCCCGACGATCCGATCCACGGGTTCGCCGTCGCGCCGGTGATCGACGAGTGGACCGGGCAGGGCGTGCTGCCCGCGCAGGATGGGCTGGCGCCCGGCCTGCATCCCGCGGACAACGCCTACGCGACGTATTCGGAGAACTGGCGGCTGAGCGATCTCGGCGCCGACGCGGAGATCCCCGATCCGCAGAACGTGACTCCGGACCAGGAAAACCGGATCACCGTGCGGTTCGAGGGGTCGGCTTTCGCGATTCCGGTGCGCCGCGACGACTACATGGCCTACCTGTACGTGACGGTCGATGGCGAGCCGGCCAACGCCCTGCCGGAGAATCGCGAGGGCGAGGCGTTCATCCTGCTGACCTCGCCCAGCCGCGCGCCGGAGATGGGCCTGATCGAGGTGGCACACGGGCTGGCCGACCGGACGCACACGGCGGAGATCATCCACCGGCCCTACAACGGTGACGACCGCTGGCCGATTGCCGGCTACGCCGTAGCCTCTCCGCCGGACACCGCCGCCTACGACCGGGCGCGGTTGGTCTGCGCGGTAGTGGGCGGGCTGGCGCTGCTGGGTGCGATCGCGACCGGAATCCGGCTGCCTTGGCGGCGCGTGCAGCCGCCATCGCCGCAGACGCTGCGCCACGCCATGCAGTGGCTGATCGGGCTGTTGGCGTCGTTCCTGGTGCTGGTGGGGACGCTGATCACGTGGGGCGAAGCGGTCCCGGCGCTGCTGCGGCGCGATCCGCCCGCGCTGGCGATCACGATTCTGACGGCGGGCGTGGCATCGCTGTCGCCGGTGTTCCTCGTGACGCTGGCGGCGCTGGGCGTGTTGTTCGTGCTGATCTACAACCGGCCCGTGTTGGGGCTGATGCTGATCATCTTCTGGTCGGCTTTCTTCCTGTCCACGCTGGACCTGCTGTTCCGCCTGTTCGCTACCGTCGAGGTATACCTCGCGTTGACGGTAGTTGCCGTCGCGGGGCGGGCGCTGGTGGAATGGGCGCGCCGCCGCCAGGCGGGAGCCGCCCTGCCGCCGCTGCGGGTCCGCCTGACGCGGCTCGACTGGGCCGTGCTGGCCTTCGTCGCGATCGGCTTGCTGTCGCTGGCGTGGGCCGAATTTCGCTCGACGGCGGTGCGCGAGCTGCGCGTCGTCATCCTGGAACCGGCGGCGTTTTACGCTTTGCTGCGCCTCATGCGGCTGGCGCGGCGCGACGTGCTCTGGCTGGTCGACGCGATCCTGTTCACCGGCGGGGCGATCGCGGTGGTGGGGCTGGTGCTGTTCGTCACCGGGGAGTCGGTCGTCGAGGCCGAGGAAGGCGCGCGCCGGTTGATCAGCGTGTACGGGTCGCCGAACGGCGTCGGGCTGTACCTGGGGCGGTGCCTGCCGTTCGCCTTCGCGTTCACGGCCCTGCCGGTCGGCGGCTGGCGGCGGCTGCTAGCGGCGGGGAGCGGGGCGGTCATGCTGCTGGCCGTGCTGCTCAGCCAGAGCCGCGGCGCGATCCTGCTGGGCCTGCCCGCCGCGCTGATCGTGATGGTGCTGCTGTGGCAGGGACGTCGCTCACTGATCCCGGTGGGACTGACGGTGGTGGGGATCGCCCTGGCGTTGATCCCGCTGTCGATCGTGCTGCCCCGCCTGCCGGACATCTTCGGCGACACGGCGTTTTTCCGCGAGAGCCTGTGGTACAGCTCGCTCCAGCTCATCCGCGAGCGACCGCTGACCGGCGTGGGGCTCGACCAGTTCCTGTACTGGTACCGCAGCCGCTACCTGCTACCCGAAGCCTGGGCCGAGCCGAACCTGTCCGTGCCGCACAACATCCTGCTCAACCACTGGGTCAGCCTGGGGATCGTGGGCGTGCTGGTGGCGGCGGCGCTGCAGGGATTCTTCTGGCGCCGGGTGTGGCAGGTGTACCGGCGAGTCTATCACGCCGACCGGTTGGCGCTGGCCCTGGTGGTCGCGCTGGCGGGCAGCATGGCGGACTTCCTGGCCCACGGGCTGGTGGACGTCGGCTATTTCTCGATCAATCTCGCGTTCTTCTTCTTTCTGTCACTGGCACTGATCCACCGGGCAGACGCCGGATTCGTTCAAGATGGAGGTGCTGCATGAAAACCGTGTTGAACGGTGTGACGATCGAGCTGGTGCGGGGCGACATCACCGACCTGGACACCGACGCCATCGTGAATGCGGCCAATTCGCAGTTGATCCTGGGGGCGGGCGTGGCGGGCGCCATTCGCGCCAAAGGCGGGCCGGGCATCCAGGAGGAATGCCTCGCCATCGGTCACTGCGACGTGGGCGGCGCGGTGATCACGGGCGCAGGAAACCTCAAGGCGCGGCACGTGATCCACGCCGTGGGGCCGCGCATGGGCGAGGGCAGCGAGCCGGGCAAGCTGGCGAGCGCTGTCCGTGCCAGCCTCGATCTCGCCGAGGAGCACGGCCTGGCGAGCATCGCGCTTCCGGCGATCTCGACGGGCGTGTTCGGCTATCCGCTGGAAGCCTGCGCCGACGTCATGCTGCGCGTGATCATCGACTACACGTACGAGGACCTGGAGAGCCTGCGGCATATCGTGGTGTGCCTGTACGACGAGCGGGCGTTTAGCGTATTCCGGAGCGCGTTCGAGGACAAGCTCGCCGATCTGTAGCACCGGGCGCAGAATCCGGGCCACGCGGATCGAGGGTTGGCTCAGGCGAGATTTGTGGTACACTTCGCTGCACTTCGTCATCTCTCTACTCACGGAAGAAGCCATCATGCGAGTTCTTATTACGGGTGCCGCCGGTTTTCTGGGATCTCATCTCTGCGACCGATTTCTGGCCGAGGGACACCAGGTTATCGGCATGGACAATCTGCTCACCGGCAAGACGGAGAATATCGTCCATCTGGCCGGGCGCGACGATTTCAAGTTCGTCAAACACGATGTCACGAACTACATCTACATCGATGGCCCGGTCGACGCCGTGCTGCACTTCGCCTCGCCGGCCAGCCCGATCGACTACCTGATGTACCCGATCCAGACACTGAAGGTGGGCGGCCTGGGGACGCACAACGCGCTGGGCGTGGCGCTGGCGAAAGGCGCGCGCTTCCTGCTGGCGTCCACCTCCGAGATTTACGGCGATCCGCTCGTGCACCCGCAAACCGAGGATTATCCCGGTAACGTCAGCACGATCGGGCCGCGCGGCGTGTACGACGAGGCCAAGCGCTTTGCCGAGGCGATCACGATGGCGTACCACCGGGCGCACGAGGTCGATACGCGCATCGTGCGCATCTTCAACACCTACGGCCCGCGGATGCGCCTGGACGATGGGCGCGTCGTCCCGAACTTCATCGGGCAGGCGCTGCGCGGCGAACCGCTCACCGTTTACGGGGACGGATCGCAGACGCGCAGTTTTTGTTTCGTAAGCGACCTGATCGAGGGAATCTACCGGCTGTTGATGAGCGATTACACCGACCCGGTCAACATCGGCAACACCGCCGAGATCAGCATCCTCGAATTCGCCAGGACGATCAACGACATGACCGGCAACCCGGCGGGGATCGTGTTCAAGGATGAGCTGCGCATCGAGGGCGATCCCCAGACGCGCCAGCCCGACATCACGCGGGCGCGGACGATCCTGGGCTGGGGGCCCTCGGTGGCGCTGGAAGATGGTTTGCAGCAGACGATCGCTTACTTCAAGGATCGCGTGTGATGGTCACGATGGCGGCGCGGGCCGGTGCCTGGCGCCGCGCCGTATTGTGGGGCGGAGCGGCGCTGGTCGCCGGAGGGATGGCGGGCAGCCTGCCGGTCACCGTGTCGGGCGGGGCGCTCGTCGCGGCGCTGATCGTCGTGGCGCTGGTGCTGGAGCCCGCGCTGGGGCTGGTGTTGATGCTGAGCCTCGCCCCGCTCAAGACGCTGATCGCCACCGAAGCGCCGGTCGCGTTCCCGGTCGATATCGGGCAGATCACGCTGGCGTTGGCCGCCTTCGCCTGGGCGATCTGGCGCGTCACGCAGCGCCGGGCGGACCCGCTGCCGCGCACGCGGTTGTACGCGCCTCTGATCGCGATCATGGCCGGGTTTAGCCCATCGCTGTTCGCGGCAGAGTCCACCGGGGCGTGGCTCTCCGAAATGCTCAAATGGGCCGAAATGCTGCTGCTGGTGGGCATCGTGCTGGACCTGGCGCGCGGCGGGCGCTGGGCGTGGATCGCGTCCGGCGTGGTGCTGGCGGCGACGCTCCAGGCGATCATCGGCCTGTACGAATACTTCGGCGGATCGGGCGCGCCGCACCTGTGGATCGCGAATTTCCAGCGGTTCCGGGCGTTTGGCACGTTCGGCCAGCCGAACCCGTTCAGCGCGTTCATGGGCCTGTCGCTGCCGCTGGCGTTGGGGCTGGCCTGGGGATATGGGCAGGATGCGCGGGCGCGCTGGCGCGAGCGCACGTCCCGGCCCTGGATTGCGCCGGGGGCGGTCGCCCTGGGGTACGCGGCGTGCAGCGGGCTGCTGCTGGCCGGGCTGGTGGCGTCGTGGGGGCGCGGGGCATGGCTCGGTTTTGGCGCGGCAGGCGTGGTGATGGTATTCTTTGCGCCGCGCCGCCGCTGGCAGGGTGGTGCGCTGCTGGCGACGGGCGCCGGGCTGTTTGCCGCGCTGTGGATTGTGGGCTACGTGCCGGCGGGCATTCAGCAGCGCGTGCAAAACACGCTGACCGAGTTCACTGGGTTCGGCGACATGCGCGCCGTGCCGATCAGCGATGAGAACTTCGCGATCGTCGAGCGGCTGGCGCACTGGCAGGCCGCCGTCAACATGGCGAACGCGCACCCGCTGGTAGGGGTGGGCCTGGGGAACTACGAGGCGGCGTATCCCGACTACGGGCTGGTGAGCTGGCCGCGGGCGCTCGGCCATGCGCACAACGACTATCTCAACGTGTTGGCCGAAACGGGCGTGGTCGGGCTGTTTGGATATCTGGCCGGATGGGCTGTCATGGTGTGGTGGACGCTGCGCGCGTTGAGACAGCCCGATCCGGTTTTGCGTGGGTTGACGCTGGGGCTGTTGGGCACGTGGACGCATCTGGCGATCCATAGTATTGTGGATAAACTATACGTCAACAACCTGTTCTTACACATCGGCGTGATGTTGGGGTTGTTGGCCGTGGCGTATCAGCAAGCCCACCGGCCAGTAAGGGACACGGAAAATGTCGTCTGAGCCATCAAAAGCTGTGCCGTATTCACCGCCGGTTTGGTCCAAAAACCCGTTCTCGCTTCTGAGCCAGTTCATCGTGCGGTTTAGCCTGCGGTTTGGGCCCAAGGCGAAGGAAGTCGAGCGGTTCCTGAAATTCGCGGTGGTGGGCGCGATCGGCGCGGTGGTCGATTTCGGCGTGCTGAACGTCCTGCAGGCCACGATCCTGCACCCGAACGAGCCGAACGTGCAGCTCAAGGTGGCGCTGGCGACGGGCACGGCGTTCACGGCGGCTGTGGTCAGCAACTTCATCTGGAATCGCTATTGGACGTACCCTGATTCGCGCACGCGATCGATCCGCCGCCAGCTCGTGCAGTTCTTCATCGTGAATGCGTTGGGGCTGTTGTTCCGGCTGTGGTTCGTCAAAACCCTGTTCGGCCCGCTGGGCGAGATTGGCGCCGATGCGCTGCAAGGGGTCGGGCTGGCGCCGGAGTCCATGTCGGATGCGTCAGTCAGCCGGCTGGGGACCAATATCGCGCAGTTCTTCGCGGTGTGGATCGTCATGGTGTGGAACTTCTTCGTCAACCGGTACTGGACGTATAACGATGTGGAGTAGGGGCCCATGGCCGAGCGCATTTTGATCGTCGACGACGATCCCCTGTTATGCTCGCTGCTGCGGATGGCGCTCAACCGGGAAGGTTTTGAAACGCACGAGGTGTTCTCTGGCAAGGCGGCGCTCGATTACCTGGCCGATGCCGTCGTCGATCTGATCCTGCTGGACGTGATGATGGCCGACTTCAACGGGTTCGACGTCCTGCGCCGGCTGAAGGCCGACCCGCGACACGAGCGGGTCCCGGTGATCTTCCTGACGGCGCGCGTGGACGGCACCAGCCAGCAAACGGCGCTGGACATCGGCGCGGTCGAATACCTGACCAAGCCGATCACGCCGGACACGCTTGTGAAGCGGGTGCGCGCTGTGCTTGCCGGGCAGTCATAGCTTCGTCGTGCGATGGCGACGATTGGGATCGACTATACTGCCGCCCACGAACAGGGAGCCGGAATCGGGCGCTATGTGCGCGAGCTGATCCGGGCGCTGGCGGCGCACGACCGTTCCAGCCCGTACCGGCTGTTTGTGGCGGGCGCCACGCGCGACACGCTGCCGGCCCCGCCCGGCCCGAATTTCGACTGGCGACCGACGCGCATCACGCCGCGCTGGTTTGCCCGGCTGTGGCACCGGCTCCAGGTGCCGCTCCCGGTCGAGACGTTTACCGGGCGGGTGAGCCTGTTCCACGCTACGGATTTCACCCTGCCGCCGGTGCTCCCCGGCACGAAGACGCTGCTGACCGTGCACGACCTGTCGTTCGTGCGCGCGCCGGAGACCAGCACGCCGGTCCTGAAAGCCTACCTCGACCGGGTCGTGCCGCGTTCTGCAAGGCGCGCGACGCACGTCCTGGCCGACTCCCAGGCGACGAAAGACGACCTGATCGAGCTGTACGACCTGCCGCCGGACAAGATCACCGTTCTGCTGAGCGGCGTGAACCCGGAGTTCAAGCCCATCACCGGCGCGGAAACGCGCCGCGCGGTGCGCCGCCGCTACGACATTCCGGATAACCCGTACATCCTGTCGATCGGGACGGTCCAGCCGCGCAAGAACTACGCCCGGCTGATCGCGGCGCTCGGCGCGCTGGGCCCGGCGCACGAAGACGTCCATCTCGTGATTGCCGGGGGGCGTGGCTGGCTCGACAGCCCGATCTTCCAGGCGGTGTACGACCTGGGGCTGGAAGACCGGGTGCACTTCATCGGCTTTGCGCGCGACGAAGACCTGCCCGCGCTGTACAGCGACGCCGCGTGCCTGGCTTACCCGTCGCTGTACGAGGGCTTTGGATTTCCTGTTCTGGAAGCGATGGCTTGCGCAACGCCCGTCGTTACCTCTACGATCTCTTCTATGCCGGAGGTTGCCGGAGAAGCGGCGCTGCTGGTCGATCCGTATGACGTCGAGGCGATTGCCGCGGCCATCGACCGGCTGCTGTCCGACAGCGCGCTGCGCGATTCCCTGATCCGGCAGGGGATCGCGCAGGCGGCGCGGTTTACGTGGGACCGGACGGCGCGGCAGCTTCGCCAGATATACGACCACATGTTGTCCGTGTGAAGGGGGTTCGTTCATGAGTACGGCCAGAGATCCCAACAAGCCGCTGTTCATCTACGACACGTATGGTGACTGGCAGGCGACGAAGATCGGCGACGCGCTGTATTCCACGCGCGGCGAATACATCGGCTACCTGGAAGGCGACGAGGTGTACAAGCGCGATGGCGAGTGGATAGGGCGGCTCAGCAAGGATGGCCGCATCGTGCGCAAGCGCACCGAACGCCGCCGCCCGCTACACCCGAACCCGCCGCCCGCGCCGCCCAAACCCGAACGGCTGCCCCCGCGCGCGCCGCTCCCGCCGATGATGGCCGAGCTGGGCTTCAGCACGGTGGACGTGTTGGACGAGGAGCCGGACATCTTCAAGCGGATGTCCGATCTCCGACCGGATCTCGACTGACCATGAGCGAGGAAAAGCTGACTCCCAAGTGCGTGTCGGAATCGCGCGTCGTGCTCAGCACGCTGCTCAATCCGGAGCACGCCAACGCATTGGGGAACGTGCACGGCGGCGTGGTCATGAAGCTGGTCGACGAGGCGGGCGGGCTGGCGGCCATGCGACACGCCCGGCAGCCGGTGGTGACCGTCGCCATCGATTCGATGACGTTCGACGAGCCGATTTACGTGGGCAACATGATCACGCTCACTGCCGAACTGACTTACACGGGGCGCACATCGATGGAGGTGCGCGTTTCGGTGACGGCGGAAGATCCGCTGACCGGCTCGACCGTGCCGACCAATCTGGCCTATCTGGTGTACGTCGCCATCGACCGGCAGGGCCGGCCCTCGCCGGTGCCGCCGCTGTGCGTCGAAACGCCGGAAGAGGAGCTGCGCTTCCGGCAGGCTCAGGAGCGCCAGATCGAGCGCAAGAAGCGGCACCAGCGCGAGCAGGCGCTCGGCGAGCGGCGCGACGCGCCAGACAAAGGATGACGTGATGTCACATGAGTTATCCGACTTCGGGCAGGACAGCGAGCGGTCGCGGCTGCTGGACATGCTGAACAACGCGGTTGCGCGGCGCATCCTGCGCGAGCCAAGCCCGGACCTGGGGCTGGCCGAGCACCTGCCGTACCCGTTTTTCGCGATGGTGGGGCAGATCGAAATGCGCACCGCGCTGCTGCTGTCGGTCATCAACCCGGCGGTGGGTGGCGTGCTGTTGATCGGGCCGCGCGGTACCGGCAAAACAACCTGCGTACGCAGCCTGACCGACCTGCTGCCGTACGTCGAGGTGAGCCTGTGCCCGGAGGGCTGCCTGTCGTCCGACCTGGACGAGGACGGCAACCCGGACGTTTGCGCGGACTGCCACGCCAAGCTGGAGGCCGGTGAGCCGATCTCGACCTGGGATTCGGTCAAGCTGATCGAGCTGCCCCTCAACGCGCGGCTGGAGGACGTCGTCGGTGGCATCAACGAGCGCATCGCTGTGCAACAGGGCCGCATCCGGCTGGAGCGGGGCATTCTGGCGCGCGCCGACCAGAATCTGCTGTACATCGACGAGGTCAACCTGCTGGATGACATCATCGTCGACGCGATTCTCGACGCTGCCGCGCAGGGCAGCTATACCGTTCGCCGCGGCGCGATGGTGGGCACCTATCGCTCGCGCTTCGTGCTGATCGGCTCGATGAATCCGGAAGAGGGCCGCCTGCGCCCGCAAATCATGGACCGGTTCGGCCTGCGCGTGCCGGTGCAGGGATTGGTCGATCGCGAGGAACGGTTCGAGGTGTACCGGCGCGTGCGGCGCTACCAGACCAACCGGCGCAAGTTCCTGGCCGAGTGGGCGGCGCTGACCGCCGCCGCGCACGAGGACCTGCTGGCGGCGCGCGACCTGCTCAAGGCGACCGTCCTGAGCGATGCCGCGGTGGAGGTCGGGCTGGGGCTGGTGCAGGAACTGGGCATCGACTCGCACCGCGCCGAATACGCGATGTTCGAGGCAGCGCGGGCCCATGCCGCCGCCGACGGGCGCGACGTGGCGGACGTGGGCGACGTTCGCGCCGTGGCGCCGATGGCGCTCCGCCAGCGCCGCAGCCAGTTCATGGTCGATTTTTTCGCCCAGCAGGACGAAGAAGACCGGACGATCCGCGAACGGATCGATGCGCTCGCGGATGGCGCTGGCGGCAGGGGGCGCTGACCGATGGCGAAACGGGCGGGCTGGATCATCGCGTGCGTGGCTGCGGGAGTCGTGTTTTATCTCCTGCCGTGGACCGAGCACGTCACGGCGGGCTTCACCATGAATGGGTTCGACCTGGCCGAGTGGTCCAGCCTGCACCCGGCGGTGCGGTCCAGCTCGCCCGCCATGCTGACCAGCTTTCTGCTGCGCGCGCCGCTGGTGGCGCTGGCGGCTGTGCTCGCGCTGGCGGCCCAGGCGCTGCCCCATGCGCGGCTGCGCTGGCTGGTGTGGTGTGGCGCGGCGGCGCTGGTGGTACGCCTGCTTCCCCCGGCAGAGTTATTCACAGGCGCGGGGGATGATCCCAACTATCGCCAGATGCTGCTGCTGTCGGTGGTGGGGTTTGGGCTGGTGGTGGCGGCGATCCCGTTGCGCGCGCTGCCCGAGCGCATCCGGCGCGGGCTGGTGGCGGCGCTGTGGGCCGCGGGGGCGGCTGTCGGTGGCGCGGGCCTCTCGCGGGCGTGGACCCTGCTGGACAATTTCGAGATCGACGTGACGACCGGGCCCGGCGTGATCGGCTTCGTGGGCGTGTCGGCGCTGGCGGCTGCGCTCGCGCTGTGGCCCCGTGGCTTTCCGGGCGAAAACAAAAAGGGCGGTTGACTGACGTCAATCGCCTCGTGCTCACAGCATATGCTGTCGCTCGCCAGGCCAATCGCCCGACCGAGCTATTTGTTCATTTCGTTGTCGATGTACGAGATGGCGTCGCCGACAGTCGTGATTTCCTGGGCTTTCTCATCCGAAATCTCGCCGCCGAATTCATCCTCGAAAGCCATGATGAGTTCGACGAGGTCGAGTGAATCTGCTTCGAGATCTTCACGGAAGCGCGCTTCGGGGGTGACCTTATCGGCATCCACGCCCAGCAATTCCACGATAATGTTCGTCACGCGTTCCTGCGTAGTCGCCATGTCTGAATACCTCCAGTGTGTATGTGGCTTGTACCTGATGCAGCATTATACCAAGTGCTGGCTTATTGTACCCCAGCAACTGTACACCGAACAGGCCACTTCTGCTATATTCTGTTCGAGTGTCCGCCATGAGAGGGGCCGGATTGTGACGCCCAGCACACCTACATCACGAAGGAACACCGCCTGATGCCAAAAGTTACGGGCGCAGAGCAGACCGAGCGCCGAAAAGACGACCATATCCGGATCAATCTCGAAGAGCAGGTGCAGTTTCCGCGCGTGACGACCGGGTTGGAGCACTACCGGTTCATGCACCAGGCTGTGCCGGAGCTGGACCTGGACGCGGTCAGTACGGAAACGACGCTGTTTGGCCGCCGCCTCGACAGCCCGCTGCTGATCTCGTCGATGACCGGCGGGACGGAGCGCGCCCAACTGATCAACCGGGCGCTGGCCGAGGCCGCGCAGGAGGCGCGGATCGCGATGGGGCTGGGATCGCAGCGCGCCGCCATCGAGGATGGCTCGCTGGATATTACCTACCGCGTGCGCGAGATCGCGCCGGATGTGCTGCTGTTCGCCAACTTGGGCGCCGTCCAGCTCAATTACGGCTATGGGATCGACGAGTGCCGCCGCGCCGTCGATCTGCTCCAGGCCGACGCGCTGATCCTGCACCTGAACGCCGTACAGGAGGCGGTCCAGCCGGAAGGCGATACGCGCTTCGAGGGCCTGCTGCGGCGCATCGAGTCGGTGTGCCGCCAGCTTGAGGTGCCGGTGATCGCCAAAGAGGTCGGGTGGGGAATCTCGTCCCAGGCGGCGCGGCAACTGGCCGCTGCTGGAGTGGCCGCGATCGACGTGGCCGGGGCGGGGGGCACGTCGTGGAGCGAGGTCGAGTACCACCGCGCGCCGGGAGCCCGCCACGCGAACGTGGCCCGCGCCTTCGCGGATTGGGGCATTCCGACCGCCGACAGTATCCGCTACGTGCGCGAGGGGGCGCCCGGCCTGCCGGTCATCGCCAGCGGGGGTCTGCGCGACGGCGTGGACGTTGCCAAGTGCATCGCGCTGGGGGCGGAGCTGGGCGGCATTGCGGGGCCGTTCTTGCGGGCCGCAGCCGAGTCGGTGGACGCCGTCCGGGACCTGATCTGGGAGCTGACGACGCAGCTCCGGATCGCGATGTTCGCCAGCGGGGCCGCGTCGATCGCGGCGCTCCAGCAGACGCCGCTGGTGCGTATCGATTAGGATTGGATTTCCGCGAGCAATTCGGCGGCGCTGAGCAGCGAATCCTCGGCGGCCCGCACCGCCAGCCGCCCCTCGTTGATCGCGGCGGGATCGGGGATCGGGCGCGGGTTGGCGCACTCGGCTTTCCACAGCGTGACGGCGCCTTCGATGTCGATCGCGGCGCGCCGGAGCCGTTCGGCCAATTCCTCGTATGCGTCCCCACCTCCGGCGGAGATGCTCTCCGGCGGCACGACTGCCGGGTAATCTCCACAGGCCACCTGCTCGCCCGCGGCCAGGTCTTCCCAGATCTGCGTGATGGCCCGGTGCGCCGCTTGCAGCGACTCGAAATCGCGCTGCAGATCGATCAGGACCGGCGACAGGGTGCTGATCGCCCGGGGCGGGGTGGTGGCCGGAGTCTCGCGCGTGGGAGGCGGTGCGTCGTCGTTGCCACAGGCGCTGGCGATCACCGCGCAGCACACCAGGAGCCAGAGTCGCCGCATACGAACACCCCTCACACAAACGCCGCGAATACGTGATTGCCGAGCAGTCGCCCGCGCGGAGTCAGGCGGACGCGATCATCCGGCGCGCGCTGGATCAGCCCGGCGGCCAACAGGGCGGCCAGTTCCGCGCCGAACACGTCCCACAGATCGCGCCCGTAGCGCGCGCGAAAGTCCGCCGCCGCTACGCCTTCCCCGGTGAGCCGCAGCCCCATGATCATGTGCTCGGTCATAGCGGTTTGCGCGTCGATCGGCTCGCTCTCGACCGCCGCCGCGGACAGCGGATACGCCACGGGCGCGCGCTGCGCCTCGATGCGCGCGATGTACTCTGACGGGAGCAGCACGGTGCTGTAACGGGTCCGCGCTGCGTAACCATGTGCGCCCGCGCCGAGCCCCAGGTAGGGTAGGTTGCGCCAATAATGCAGGTTGTGCCGGGATTCGCGTCCTGGCCTGCTCCAGTTGCTGATCTCGTACTGGGCGAATCCCTGCGCGGCGAGGTAGCCGGTCGCCCACTCGATCATATCGGCGGCGCGGTCCGGGTCCGGCGCGGCGAGCGCCCCCCGCTCGATCCAGCGCTGCATCGGCGTGCCGTCCTCGATGCCAAGGCTGTACATCGACAGGTGATCCGGATTCATCGCCAGCGCGGCGCGCAGGCTGTGCTGCCACGTGGACAGCGATTGGCTCGGAACGCCGTAGATCAGGTCGAGGCTGACGTTGGCGAACCCGGCGCGGCGGGCGAGGGCCACCGTGCGCCGGACGTCTTCCTCGTCGTGGCGGCGGGCGAACAGGCGCAGCTCACCGGCGTCGGCGGACTGCATCCCGATGCTCAGCCGGTTCACGCCCGCGCGGCGCAGGTCGCGCAGCGTCGACTCGTCCACCGTGCCGGGGTTGGCCTCGAGCGTGATCTCCGGATCGGGCAGCAGGGCGACGATCTCGCCGGCGCGGCGAATGAACGACCGGATCGCGTCCGGTGGGACGAGGCTGGGCGTGCCGCCGCCGAAGTAAATCGTGGCGACGGGGGCCTCCGCCTCTGGGCCGACGAACGCCAGCTCGCGCTCCAGCGCCCGCATATAACGTAAGATAAGATTGTTTTGCCCGGTATAAGTATTAAAGGCACAATACGTGCAGCGCGATTGGCAGAACGGGATGTGGACGTAGAGCGCCAGGGAAGCGGGCGGGGTAATCGTCGATGTGGGCTGCGTTGTCATGGTGCGGGCATATGGATCGTCCCGCTGTTGGGCCAATTGCGGGAACATAGTCGGGCCACTATAATAACCTAACATTCGCAAGCAATTATCTCACATTTGTTTATCCAAGGGTATGCTCGATGATTGACACGCAGAAATTCGCCAAGAATCCACCCGAGCAACCATCAGGTGAGGGGGCGCTTCAGCCCGGTTCTGTACTTCAGGGACGTTACCGGATCACCGGCGTGATCGGTGTGGGGGGGATGGGGTCGGTCTACCAGGCGCGCGACCTGCGTTTTCCGAACGTGGTGCGGCACGTGGCCGTCAAAGAAATGCTCAACCTGACGACCGACCAAAGCATGCGGGAGATGACGCTGCGCACCTTCGAGCGCGAGTCGGACATGCTGGCATCGCTCAGCCATCCCGCGGTGCCGGAGATCTACGACTACTTCTCGAGCAAGGACCGCGCCTACCTGGTGATGGAATACATCAACGGGCGCGATCTCGAGGCCATCGTCAACTCGATGGGCGACTTCCTGCCGGTCGAAACGGTGTTGCAGTGGGCCCTCGAATTGTGCGACGTGCTGGGGTATCTGCACCTCCACGAGCCGGAGCCGATCATCTTCCGTGACGTCAAGCCTTCCAACATCATGATCGACCAGCACGGACGCCTGAGACTGGTCGACTTTGGCATCGCCAAGACCTTCCAGGTGGGCCAGAAGGGCACCATGATCGGGACCGAAGGCTATTCGGCGCCGGAACAGTATCGCGGTGAGGCCAGCCCGTCCAGCGACGTGTACGGCATCGGCGCGACGATGCACCACATCCTGACGCGCCGTGACCCGCGCCTGGAGCCGCCGTTCACGTTCGCCGACCGCCCGATCCAGGAGATCAACCCACGCGTTCCCGCCGGTTTCGAAGCGGTGATCATGCGGGCGCTCAGCTTCGATCCAACCGAGCGTTACACGAACGCCGCCGAGATGAAAGAAGAGCTGGACAAGCTGACCCGCCCCGGCTTGAACGGGCAGCCTGGCACGCTGGCCGGCGAAAAAGCGGAAAGCATGGCCGACTGGGGCCCGGTTGGAACGGGGGCCACCGTGGTCTGGCGCTTCCAGTGCGAAGACGAAGTGCGGTCCTCGCCGGTGGTCCACCGTGGCACGCTGTACGTGGGCGCGTACGACAATAACCTGTACGCGATCAACACGGCGGATGGATCGTTCCGCTGGAAGTATCCCACGGACGAGGGCATTTCGTCATCGCCGGCGGTGGCCGGTGAGGAAAACCTGGTCCTGTTCGGGTCGTTGGATCACCTGCTGTACGCGGTTGACCTGCGCGGCGGGCAGCTCAGTTGGACGGTCCCGACGCAAGGCCCCGTCCAGTCCTCGCCCTCGATCGCGCATGGACACGTGTTCTTTGGCAGCGACGATGGCAACCTGTACGCCGTCCGGCTGTCAACCGGGCGCGTGCAGTGGAAGTGGGCCGGCGGGTCACCCATCCGGTCGCGGCCCCTGGTCACCGGGGAACTGATCATCATCGGGCTGGAATCCGGCGAGGTGATCGGGCTGGACCTGTCCGGGCAGGTGGTGTGGCGCTTCAAAGCCAAGCGCGCGGTGACGTCCTCCCCCACGGCGCACGAGGGGCTGGTCTTCTTCGGCTCGCTCGACTGGCACGTGTACGCGTTGGATATCGATCGCGGCTGGAAAGTGTGGACGCACCGCACCAATAAGCCGGTCGTGTCGTCGCCCGCTCACGGCGAAGACAAGATCTTCGTCGGCTCGGTGGACGGCAGCATGTATGGGATCGACGCCGGGAGCGGCAAAGAGCGCTGGCGATTCGAGACCGAAGGGCAGATCACTTCGTCGCCGGCCTATGCGGGTGGAGCGGTTTACTTCGGCGGGATTGACGGAAAAGTCTACAGCCTGGAAGCCAAAAGCGGTCGTCTACGTTGGAGTTTCGAGACGAACGGCCCGGTTCCGTCGTCGCCGACGGTTGTCGATGATGTTGTATATATTGGGTCTATGGACCGCTGCATTTATGCCCTGAAGGCGTAACGTATCGGAGAACAGAGTATGAACCTCTTGCGCCGCATACTGGGGCTGTCGGCTAACTCCAGTGCCACATCCGCCGAAGATCGTGTAACGATTACCCAGGGCGAACCCGAGCCGTCCAGTCCGCCCGAGCCTGTCATCGAAAGCCCGTCCGGAGACCAATCGACCGCCGGAAGCGGGAATGCACAGGCCAGCGAGCAGCTCGCCGACGCCGCGGGCCAGACGCGCCAGCTCCCGCCGCTGGAAACGGTCGTGCCGCTGCCGGGGCAGCGCCTGACCTTCGGCCAGTTGAGCGACGTCGGCATGGTGCGCGGCAACAACCAGGATGCGATGTACAGCTTCATAGCATCATCGTCAAGCAGCGACGATCTGGTCGATGTCGGGCTGTTCGTGGTTGCGGATGGGATGGGCGGGCACCACGACGGCGAAAAGGCGTCGGCGATCACAGTGCGAATCGTGGCGCGGCACGTCCTGAACGAGATCGTTCTCGGCCTGCTGGACCAGGTCATGGACGATCCTGATCGCCCGTCGATCTCCGAGGTGCTGCGCCAGGCGGTGCAGACCGCCAACGACACGGTCACAGAAGAAATCCCCGAGGGCGGCACGACGGTCACGATCGCGGTCATCATGGGCGATCTGGCGTACATTGCTCACGTAGGCGACAGCCGCGCGTACCTGATCACCGAGGACGGCATCGAGCAGATCACGCGCGATCACTCGCTGGTGCAGCGGCTGATTGAGCTGGACCAGTTGACACTGGAAGAAGCCGCCGAGCATCCTCAGCGAAATGTGCTCTACCGCGCGATCGGCCAGAGCGAGACGCTGGATGTGGACGCGATCACGCGCCGGCTGCCGCCGCACTCGCGGCTGGTCCTGTGCAGTGATGGCCTGTGGAACCTCGTGTCCGAGCAGGTGATTCACGAAACGGTTCTGCGCTTCGGCAATCCGCAAGAGGCGTGTAATAAGCTGGTGGATATGGCAAACGAGCGTGGAGGGCCGGACAACATCACGGTGATCCTCGTTCAAGTACCTGGCTAGATGGCAGCATAAAGGTGGCATCTCAACCCTGATGGATGCATCGCGCAATCTCTACGCAATCTTCGGCATTCCACCTGATGCGACGCAAGAAGACATTCGCGAGGCGTATCGTGTGGCGGCGCGCCGGTTTCACCCGGACGCCAACCCCAATGAAGGGGCCGATGTCCAGTTTCGCGACATCGCGTCGGCCTACGAAGTGCTGGGCAATCCGCTGCTCCGGGCCGAATATGACGCGGCGCGGCGCCGGTACCAGAACGAGCCGAACTACTTCTCGCTCCGGGTGACGCCCAGCAAGCGCGTGCTGAGCGTGCTCGATGAGCCACAGGTGATCTATCTGCTGGCCGAAATCACGCCCATGCGCCAGACCGCGCAGGACCGCAAGCAAGACGCGCGGCTCAACCTGACGCTGGTGCTGGATCGCAGCACGTCGATGAAGGGTGACCGGCTGGACAAGGTGAAGATCGCCGCGCAGCAGATCATCGACCAGCTCACGACGGACGATATTCTGTCGCTCGTCAGTTTCAGCGATCGCGCCGACGTGTTGATCCCCGCGGCACGGGTGACCGACAAGACGTCCATGCGAGCGATGGTCAATATGATGCGCGCGGATGGCGGCACCGAGATTTTCCACGGGCTATTGGCCGGCGTGAAAGAGTGCGAGCGCTACCTGGGCTCGCAGTTGGTGAATCACGTGATTTTGCTCACCGACGGGCGCACCTTCGGCGACGAGGAAAAGTGCCTGGAGCTGGCCGAACAGGCCGCGGACAAGGGCATCGCCATCAGCGCGATGGGGATCGGCGACGAGTGGAACGACGTGTTTCTCGACGCGCTGGCGTCCACCACCGGGGGCAGTTCTTCGTTCATCAATTCGCCCGCGGCGGTCGTCCGTTTTCTCAACGATCGCGTGCGCAGCCTGGGCGCCGCCTTCGCCGAGCGCCTGCATATGTCCGTCGCACCGGATGCGGACGTGAACCTGGAATCGGTGTTCAAGCTGATGCCGACTCCGCAGCCGGTGGACATCCGCCCACAGCCGATTCCCATTGGCGCGCTGGAGTATAACCGCCCGCTCTCGGTGCTCGTCCAACTCCAGATGCCGCCCAGCAGCAAGCCCGGCTTCCGGACATTCGTGCGGCTGGACGTCACCGGCGATGTGCTGGCCGCCGACCGGCAGAAGTACAAGGTGCTCAGCGATATTTCGATCGAGATCGCGCAGAATCCCGCGCCGGAGGAGCCGCCGCTGGCGATCCTCGACGCGCTGGGGAAACTGACCCTGTACCGGATGCAGCAAAAGGCCGAGGATTCCGTGACGCGTGGCAACGTGATCGAGGCCACGCGGCGGCTGGAAAACCTGGCGACGCGGCTGTTGGCAGTGGGCCAGGAAGACCTCGCGCAGATGGCGATGGTGGAAGCCCGGCGCGTCTCGAAGACCAGCGCGCTGTCTGAAGAAGGGCGCAAGACGCTCAAATTCGGAACCCGGATGCTGCTCGCGCTGCCCCAGCCGGGGGAGGAAAGCCGATGAAAATCTGTCCGTACTGCGCGCACGCCAATCGCGAAGGTGAGCTGTTCTGTGAGGAGTGCGGACACCCGTTTGTCAACCAGCAGGGCGTCGCCACAACCCAGCTTGTGGGGGAGGATCGCGCCGTCTACGAGCAGCGGATGGCGTGGGGAACGGCCCGATTCGATTCCCAATCGTCGATCCTGGTCCGCATTCAGAACCAAGCGGACCCGATCAAGCTGGCGCCCAAAGACGAACTCATGTTGGGACGCGCCGACGTGCGGTCGGAATGGATGCCCGACCTCGATATGTCGTCCTTCGGCGGGGCGGAGTTGGGCGTGTCGCGCCGCCACGCGGCAATCCGGCGCGGCGAGAACACGCTGATGCTGGTCGATCTCGGCAGCGCGAACGGGACTCATCTCAATGGGCAGCGGTTGACTCCCGACCAACCGCGCGTTCTGCGCGACGGCGACGAAATTCGCATGGGCAAGCTCGTTTTTCACATCTATTTCAAGTAACGTGTCGACACGAGGTGGTGACAGGAATGCAGACTCTTCTCATCCATATCTCCAATGAAGAACCGATTCTGGCCGAAGTCGAGGAGCTTCCGGCGCAGTCGGACCAGGTGATCTATTGCACGAACCCGCGCCGGCGCGACGGCAAGGATCTGCATTACCTTCTGCCAGAGGTCCAGACGATTATCCTGCCCTGGTGGCGCATCAACTTCGTGGAAGTGATGCCGACGGGCGAGGAAGAAGAGATCGTAGCGTTCTATCGGGACTGATCCGGTTGCGGGGGAGCGTAGGGATATGTCAAGTAAACCGCCGCGCGCACTGCCGCGCGATGCCAAGCGCGTGCTCGTCGTCGATGACGAGCCGCGCATGATCGGTTTCATTCGCATGAACCTGGAGCTGGAAGGCTACCAGGTGTTGGAAGCGCACGATGGCCTGGAAGCGCTCGAGATCATCCGGACGCAGCTCCCCGATCTGGTGCTGCTGGACGTGATGATGCCCCAATTGGACGGCTTCGAAACGCTGCGGATGCTGCGCGAGTTTTCGAGCATTCCGGTGATCATGCTCACGGCCAAGGGCGAAGAGGATGATAAGGTCTATGGCCTGGAGCTTGGCGCCGATGACTACGTGACCAAGCCGTTCGGCTCGCGCGAGCTGTCGAGCCGCGTGCGCGCCGTGCTGCGCCGCGCCGAGATGCCCAGCGCCTCGCCAGAGCAGGCGGTGCTGCGGGTCGATGACCGGCTGAGCGTGGATTTCAACCGGCGCGAGGTGATCGTCGACGGCGAGCATATCAAGCTGCGCCCGACCGAGTACCGGCTGTTGTATCATCTGATCGAAAACGCCGGTTGGACGGTGCCGCACGAGCAGCTTCTGGCGAAAGTGTGGGGGTACGAATACCGTGACGAGACGCATTACGTGCGGCTCTACGTGAACTACCTGCGCGAGAAAATCGAAGAAGACCCGTCGAATCCCCGGTATATTCTCACCGAGCGCGGGGTGGGCTATCGTTTCGTGGACTTCAAGCACGATAAGCCTTAGCACCGTGCCGACCAGTGTCATGCAGGATGTGAACGAGCCGGGTGTTCGACCCGGCTCGCGGCTTTTCCGTCAGGGGCCGGTGTCACCGGGCGGCTTGTGGGTTTCGATCGCGTCCAGAGCGACCTGGGCAGACACCCGCTGCATGGGCAGCCAGCCCTCCTCGCTGACCATGCGCGCCAGGTGATCCAGGACGGCCTGCCGTTCTTCCGCGCTCAGGTCGCGCCACTGGCGCCGGACGCGCTCCGGATCGCGGCTCAAGAGATTGTCCCACAGGCCCTCGAGATCGTTCATGTGTCGCGGCCCCCTGGGGTGCTGTGGTCGATAATCCGCGCGTATTCCGTATCGAATGCCTTGAGCAGGCGCGTCTTGTCCGGCTCCGGCAGGTAGCTGGCCCGCACGGCGTTCAGCCCCACCTGCCGCAGTTGGTCGAGCGTCAGGCCGCAGTCCTGCACGGCATGGCGGTATTCGTCGTTGAGCGTCGTGCGGAACAGCGCCGGATCGTCCGAGTTGAGCGTCACGCAGACGCCCGCTTCCACCAGTTGGCGCAGCGGGTGTTCCTGGTACGAGCTATACACGCCCAGGCAGATATTGCTCGTCAGGCTCACCTCCAGCGGAATCTGGCGCTCGGCGAGGTACGCCACCAGGGTAGGGTCTTCGATAGCGCGCACGCCGTGGCCCAGCCGCCGTGCTTCGAGCCCGCGAATCGCGCCCCACACGCTTTCCGGCCCGACGGTTTCGCCGGCGTGCGGATTGCCCGGCAGGCCGCGCTCCCTGGCGCGCCGGAACGCGCCCGCGAACAGCTCCGGCGGAAAACCGACCTCCGGCCCGCCCAGACCCAGCGCAACGACGCCGCCCGCCTGGGCTTCCGGCGAGGTGAGCCAGTCGACGACCGTGTCTGCCGTGTCCGGATAGCAGCGCACGATGTCGGGAATCCAGCGCATCTCGACGCCGCATTCGCGGCGGGCGCGCTCGCGGCCCGCGTTGATCCCGGCGAGCAGGTCCTCCCACGCGAGATCGCTGTCCGCGCCGGCATGGGTGTAGGGCGACCACGTGACCTCGGCGTAGCGGATATTCTGGCGGGCCATGCTCTGGCCGTACTCGGCGGTGACGCGGGCGAAGTCGTCCGGCGTTTGCAGGCACCGGCAGATGGCGGTGAAGATCTCGACGAAGTGATTGAAGTCACGGTAGGTGTACCACGACTCGAGCGCGTCGACGTCCGCGACGGGCAGCGGCACGCCGTTTTTCTGCGCCAGCTCGAACAGGGTGGCGGGCTGGACGGTGCCCTCCAGGTGGATGTGCAGCTCGGCCTTGGGCAGCGCGGCGACGATCTCAGCCAGGGTCATCAGCCAGCCTCCGGCGTGTCGCCCGCGGGCTTGCTCTCGCGGCAGGCGACCGCGGCCTGGATCAACTGCTGGAACAGCGGATGCGGGCGGTTGGGCCGGCTGGTGAACTCGGGATGGAACTGGCTGCCCAGCATGAATGGGTGATCCTTGAGTTCCATGATCTCGACCAGCCGCCCGTCGGGGCTCAGCCCACTGAAGCAGGCGCCGCCCGCTTCGAACGCCTCGCGGAAGCGGTTGTTGAACTCGAAGCGGTGGCGGTGGCGCTCGTTGACCGTCGCGGTCTGGTAGGCTTCGGCGGCGCGGGTGCCCGGCGTGAGCGCGCAGGGATAGATCCCCAGGCGCATGGTGCCGCCCAGGTTCGCCACGTTGTGCTGGTCCGGCATCAGGTCGATCACGGGATGCTCGCACGAGGCGTCGAACTCGGTGCTGTTAGCGTCTTCCAGGCCGAGGACGTTGCGCGCGAACTCGATCGACATGACCTGCATGCCCAGGCACAGGCCCAGGTACGGAATCCGGTGAGTGCGGGCGATCTCGGCGGCGACGATCTTGCCCTCGATGCCGCGATAGCCGAACCCGCCCGGCACGACGATGCCATCGACCTGCTTGAGCACGTCCAGGTGACGGCTCTTTTCCAGGTCGCCGGAATAGACCCACTCGATTGCGAGCTCGCGGTTGTGGGATGCGGCGGCGTGCAGCAACGCTTCCTTGACGCTCATGTAGGCGTCGCGCAGCTCGACGTACTTGCCCACGATGGCGATACGCAGCGGCTCGTTCGCCTGGCGCATCCGCGCGACCATGTCGCGCCAGTCGTCCAGGTTGGGAGCGGTGGCGGCCAGGCCCAGTTGCTCGACGATGTAATCGCCGAGGCCGGCATCTTCCAGCACAAGCGGGACGTCATAGATGTTGTCGGTTGTTTCCAGCGGGATGACCGCGCGCGATTCGACGTCGCAGAACAGCGCGATCTTGTCGATGATGTCGCGGCTCACCGGGTAGTCGGTGCGGGCGATGATCACCTGGGGCTGGATGCCGATGCCCCTCAACTCGCGGACGCTGTGCTGGGTGGGCTTGGTCTTGAGCTCGTGGGTGGCGCCGATGTGCGGCAGAAACGTCACGTGGACGTAGAGCGTCTGGTCGCGCCCGACGTCGGTGCGCAGCTGGCGCACAGCTTCGAAGAACGGCTGGCCCTCGATGTCACCGACCGTGCCGCCCACCTCGACGATGACCACCTGCGGGTTGTCGTCCTGGCCGACCAGACCGATGCGGCGCTTGATCTCGTTTGTGATGTGCGGGATCACCTGGATGGTCCCGCCCAGGTAGTCGCCGCGCCGTTCCTTGCTGATCACTTCGGCGTAAATCTGGCCGGTCGTGACGTTGCACGTGCGGTCCAGGTTCTCGTCGATGAACCGCTCGTAGTGCCCCAGGTCGAGATCGGTTTCGGCGCCGTCGGCAGTGACGAACACCTCGCCGTGCTGGTAGGGGCTCATCGTGCCCGGATCGACGTTGAGGTACGGGTCGAGCTTCTGGATCGAGACGGTGATGCCGCGCGCTTTCAGGATGCGCCCGATGGCGGCAGCCGTGACGCCTTTACCGACCGAACTCACGACTCCGCCGGTGCAGAAGATGTACTTGGGCATGGTTGTCTTTCCCTGATCGCCTTTCTGCGTGTATCGGTGTGTCACTGTGTCAAAAAGAGTGACGGCGAGGCTAAGGCCGCTGAAAGAGCCTCATTCCCCGCCGTCCAGAGTGCGTATGGGACACCGGATGATGTGCGCGAGATTACACCAGTTTTTCAAGGTCTTCCGCTGCACGCTTCATATCCAGGAACACAAGCCCCAGCTTGGCGCTTTCGCGCACCAGGGCGGTGAGCACGGCTTCCTCGCCGACGGACATCAGGATCACGTAGCCGCTGTCGCCGCGGATATACACCTGGTTGAGCGTGCCGCGCCCCAACTCGTTGGCGATGCGCTCGCCCAGCGACAGCATGGCGGCAGACATGGCCGACACGCGATCTTCTTCAACGTCGGCGGGCAGCGCCGAGGCCATAATCAACCCGTCGACACTGACCATGGCAGACGCTTCGATGTCCGGTGTGCCGGACTGAAGATCGCGCAGGCGATCCACCATCAGTTCTGTCCGCGATTTTGCCATGGATCGTGCTCCTTTCCCGTTTCGGGATCTGGCAAAAGGCACCATAATGGGTCTGGTGCGCCAGATGGGACAGCCAGACGGGTACGGCGCTCAACATGACGGCATGATAGCATAAGCCCCTGGCTTCGTCAACCTGGGTAGGCGCGCTTTGTGGGAGGTTTCACACAGCATGGTCTTGAGCATCTCGATACCTGAGTATGGCGATCTTGAGATCGCGCACGTGCTGTTCGACCTGAACGGCACGCTGGCGTGCGAGGGGAAGATCGGCCCCTCCACGCGGCAGCGGCTGGTCGCCTTGGGCGGGCAGGCGGACCTGGTCGTCATGTCGGCGGACACGCATGGCACCCTGGCCGCCGAATGCGCCGGCTTGCCGCTGCGGATTCACCGGGTCGAGGACGGGCCGGGCGCTCCACAGAAGCTGGCCCTGCTGGACACGCTCGGCGCCGCCCGGACGATCGCGGTGGGCAACGGGCGAAACGACGTGCAGATGCTGCGCGCCGCGGCGCTGGGAATCGCGATCCTGGGGCCGGAAGGGGCCGCCCGAGACGCGCTGCTGGCCGCCGACGTCTGTTTCGCGACGATCGATGATGCACTGGATTCGCTATTGAATCCGCGGCGGCTGGTCGCCACGCTGCGCGGGTAGGTTGCGCTGGCCGTGGGAAAATAGGACTAACGAACGAGTTGTGATGCACCGTAAATCGGTTACAATAGAGCAAGAGTTGTCGTAAGCACGATGTCTCTGTTGTTCTGCAACACTTATCTCGAGAAGCAGGTAATCGAATCATGCCGCTGGTCCCTCGCATAATCGTCGTAGATGCCACGCGCGATGTCGTACCGATTCTGCGCGGCGCGCTGGCGCTGCTCAGTCGCCAGGCCATTCTGATCGAAGTGCCCACCGCGGACGCGGCCCTGGAGGAGATCCAGCGCGCCCCGACCGATCTGGTCGTCGCTGCATACGCGCTGCCGGGCCAAGTCGACGGGATCGAGCTGGCGGCGCGCATCAATCACGAGGCGCTCGGCACCCCGGTGATCGTGCTGGCGGAGGAGCAGAGCCAGCCTGAGGATAATCCGGCGATGCAGGACGCCCGTTGTCAGGTGTTCGTGCGCCCGGTCGCGGGGGCGTTTTTGCGCGGCCTGCTGGCGGCGCTGGACGGCGAAACTGCCGCCTCGCGCGACGCTGGCGAGGCCGGCGACTCGCTGCTCGAGCAGGGACCGCTGCCGCCGATCGAGCTGGACGATGTGCGCGGTATCCTGATCGACCTGATGCGCGATGCCGGCGCGATGGGGGTGGTCCTGGCGGACCGGCGCGGACGCGTGCTGGCTCACGAAGGGGCAACCGGCTATATCGACCGGGAGAAGCTCGCGGCGATCGTCGGGCCATCGTTGGCCCAGGCGGTTGGCATCAGCCCGTTAGTGGGCGGCAACGCGTGGTCGATGCAGTATTACAACGGCGAGCGTATGGACGTCTATGCGCTGGCGCTGGGCTTCCACTACGCCATGTGCCTGATCTTCGAGAGCTCCAACCGGCGCGCGCTGGCGTCGGTCATGCTCTATGGCCGGCGCGCTGCCGACCAGTTGATCGAGATCATCGGCGAGGACGCCTACCGCGTGCGCGCCGCCGAAGTGCCGGAAGAACGGGCAGCGCCCGAATCGTCGCGCCCGGCAGCCGCGCCGGCCCGTGATGATAAGCGGTCCAGGGACGCGGCGGAAGTCGAGGCGCTGCTCGGGCAGATGGAAGGCGCGGCGGACGGCGAGCCGATCCCGGATCTGGACCTCGAAAGGCTGTTCAGCCAGTCGGTCGACGAGGGGCTGGCGGATAACCTGTTCGATCCGGAGACGCTGGAGAACCTGGTCACGTCGCTGGGGGGCGACGGCGATGACCGGCTGGGTTACGACGACGCGGTGAACATGGGCATTCTGGAAGACTGACTTCCGCCACCCCTCCAACGCGCGCCCGCGTGATATTTGACCTGCCAGAAGGTTTGTATGCGCACTTGTCAAGGCCGAGTGTGCATACTACATTTATACCGTCATCGTGATCGATTGCGCTTTTTGCCGCCTTTGCCCGCCTGTTGGCACGGGAGTGTCATGGCAGAACGGCAGCGTTTCCTGGCCCGTGACAGGCTGGCGCAAGCACCAATTACCTTTTGTTGAGAAGAGTGGAGAACAGCTTATGACGACTTCTGTTGTACCCAGCGATCTAGAAATTGCACAGGCCGCAGACGTCCGCCCGATACTGGAAATCGCCGAAAAGCTCGGTCTCACGATAGATGACCTCGACCTGTACGGCAAATATAAGGCCAAGGTGCACCTGTCCGTGCTGGAGAATTTCAAAGACCGGCCCCAGGGCAAATACATCGACGTGACGGCCATCACCCCCACGCCGCTCGGCGAGGGGAAGACGACGACCAGCATCGGCCTGACGCAAGCGCTCGGCCAGTTGGGCCGCAATGCCATCATTTGCATCCGGCAGCCGAGCATGGGCCCGACCTTCGGCATCAAAGGCGGCGCCGCCGGGGGCGGGTATAGCCAGGTCATCCCCATGGAGGATTTCAACCTTCACCTCACCGGCGACATTCACGCGATCAGCGTGGCTCACAACCTGGTGGCCGCGGCCATCGATACGCGCATGTACCACGAAAGCCGCCAGTCGGACGAGGCGCTGGCGAAACGGGGCGTCACCCGGCTGGACATCGATCCGGACGCCGTGACGTGGAACCGCGTCGTGGATGTTTGCGACCGCAGCCTGCGGAGCATCAAGGTCGGCTTCAACGACGACAGCCTGCAGGATGGCTCGCCAAGCCCGATCTTCCCGCGCAGCACCGGGTATGACATCACCGTCGCCAGCGAGCTGATGGCGATCCTCGCGCTGACGACCGGCCTCAAGGACCTGCGCCAGCGGGTGGGGCGCGTCGTGATTGGCCTGAGCAGGGCCGGCAAGCCGGTAACCCTGGAAGACCTGGGCGTGGCCGGCGCGGTGACCGTGCTGCTCAAGGACGCCATCATGCCGAACCTGATGCAGACGCTTGAAGGCCAGCCCGCCTTCGTCCACGCCGGGCCGTTCGCCAATATCGCTCACGGCAACAGCAGCATTCTGGCCGACCAGATCGCGCTGAAACTGGGCGACTACGTCGTGACCGAGAGCGGGTTCGGCGCGGATATTGGCATGGAGAAGTTCTTCAACATCAAGTGCCGCTATTCCGGGCTGGTGCCCGATGCGGTGGTGCTGGTGGCGACCATCCGCGCCTTGAAGATGCACGGCGGTGGCCCGAAGGTGACGCCCGGCGCACCACTGGATAGAGCCTACACCGGCGAGAATCTGGAACTGCTCGAAGCGGGCGCGGAGAACCTGGCCCACCACATCCGGATCGCGCGCAAGTTCGGCGTCCCGGTGGTGGTCGCCGTCAACCGCTTCGCAACGGATACCGACGCCGAGATCGCGCTGGTCAAGCGCATCGCCGACGAAGCCGGGGCCGAGGCGGCGGTGATGTCGGATCACTGGGCGCAGGGCGGCGCAGGCGCGATCGAGCTGGCCGAAGCCGTGATCGCCGCGTGCGAAAAGCCCAGCGAGTTCAAGTTCCTCTACCCGCTGGAGCTGCCGCTCAAGGAAAAGATCGAGATCATCGCAAAAGAGGTCTACGGGGCCGACGGCGTCGCCTTCGAGCCGCTGGCCGAGGAGCAGATCGCGCGCTATGAGGAAGCTGGATTCGGGGGCCTGCCGATCTGCATGGCGAAGACTCACCTGAGCCTGAGCCACGACCCGGCGCTGAAGGGCGTGCCGAAGGGGTTCACCGTGCCGGTGCGCGAGGTCCGCGCCAGCGTGGGGGCGGGGTTCGTCTACCCGCTGCTCGGCACGATGAGCACCATGCCCGGTCTGCCGACGTATCCGGCGTTCAGGAGCATCGACGTCGACGACGAGGGCAATATCGTAGGGCTGTTCTGATCGATTGTTCTGAACGTTCCTCTCCGTGGTATAGTACGTACACCGGGGCTGCCCTGGTGTACGTTGTTTTTCTCCCGGTGGCGACGAAGGATTGGTGTGATGTCTCAGGGTGATGATCTGGTCCAACAGGCGATAGCCGCCTTTAAGGCCGGGCAAAAGGATCACAGCCGCAACCTGCTGCTGCAGGCGATCGAGGTCAACGAACACCACGAGCAGGCGTGGCTGTGGCTGAGCGCCGTGGTCGACGATCTGGACGAGCAGCAGATCTGCCTGGAAAACGTGCTGGCGCTGAATCCGGCTAACGAACGGGCGCGCAAGGGCCTGGAATCCGTCAACCGCAAGATTGCCGAGCGGCAAGCCAGGGCGTCGGAAGAGGACGAGCTGAGCTTGCCCGACGATGCGCTGACGTTCGCGCCGCCGAGGGACCAGGCCGCGCGGAAGCCGATCGGCGCGGAGTTCGCCGACCTGCCGGACAGCAGCTCGTTCGATTGGGCGCAGCAGGCCGGGCCGGGCGAAGAAGCAGGCCAACCGTCGGAACCGGCCTTCGATGACTGGCTGGCCGCGGCAGCGCAGGAGGACGAGTCGCCATTTGCGGGCGACAGCGGCACGTCATCGAGCGTCGATTGGGCGCGTTCGGATGGGCCGGCGGTCTATGGGAGCGGGCGCCAGGTGGAACTGCCATCGTCGCAGGAATTCGACGACTGGGTCCAGGGGCTGAACCTCGACGACAGCCCGAACGCGGCGCATTCCACCCAGCACGCCGAGCCGCCGGACTTTGCCGCCCGCGATGAGGATGAGCTGGACATCTTCGAGAGCGTCGAATCGTCGCCGCCGGGGGGCGGGGCGCCGCCGTTTACCCAAGACGCGCCTACGCCCGCTTTCGATTCGTCCCTGAGCTATGACGAAGATGACTGGTTCACATCGGAGGAGCGGGCGAGTTTCGGGAATGTGTTCACGCTCGACGACGAAGACGACGAGACGGGGGAGGGCGAGTCGTTCGATTTCGATTTCGACGACGAGAAGCCCGCGGCGATCCGGGGCGATTCCACGAGCGGCGATGCTCCTGCTGCCGACGACGCCGACGATGACGACGACGACTGGCTGAGCGAGCGTCTCGGCTCGAGCATCGGCGCGTCCCCGGCTTTCGCAACTTCGGAAGCGCCGGTAGCGGCGGCAGCGGACAGCCAGGATTATTTCGCGTACATCCCCGCCGGGATCGAGGCGCAGTCCGGGATCGGCAGCCGGAGCCTGATGTTGTTGGCCGCCATCGTGATCCTGCTGGTGTTGAATGCGCTCTCGTTTGGCCTGCTGATTTTCTGACGGGATTCCCTATGACTGAATTCTTCGATGTGCTCCCGCCGGATGAGGCGCGCGCGGCGTGGCTGGCGCAGGTGACTCACCGGGCGGGCGTCGAGACGATCGCGCCGCTGGCGGCACTGGGACGCGTGACTGCGCGCGCCATCTCCAGCCCGGAGGCGCTGCCCGCCTTTGCGCGCTCGACGGTGGATGGCTATGCCGTCCGCGCGCCGGATACGTTTGGGGCCAGCGATTCGCTTCCGGCGTATCTCGCCGTGGTGGGCGAGGTGCCGATGGGTCAGCAAGCGACCGTCAGCGTCGAAAAAGGGCAGGCGGCGCTGATCCACACCGGCGGGATGATTCCGCCGGGGGCCGATGCAGTGGTGATGGTCGAGCACATCCAGCCGTTCGGCGACGGCGAGATCGAAGTGATGCGCCCGGCGGCACCGGGAGAGAACGTGCTCCAGGTTGGCGAGGACGTCGTGAGCGGGGCCGAAGTGCTGCCCGGCGGGCACCGCATCCAGCCACAGGATATCGGCGCGCTGCTGGCGCTCGGCCTGGCGGACGAGATCGCCGTGATCCGCAGGCCGCGCGTGTGCCTGTTTTCGTCGGGCGATGAGCTGGTCCCACCGGCGACCCCGCACCTGAAGCCCGGCCAGATCCGCGACATCAACAGCGGGACGATCGCCAGCCTGTGCCAGCAGGCAGGCGCCGCGCCGGAGATCGTGGGGATACTGCCGGACGATGCGGACGCATTCTACGCGGCGCTGGCGGCGGCGCTGCCGGATGCCGATTTGCTGGTGGTGACGGCGGGCAGCAGCGTCAGCGTGCGCGACATGACCGCGCGGACGATCAACCGGCTGGGCGCGCCCGGCGTGCTGGTGCATGGCGTGGCGGCGCGTCCCGGCAAGCCGACGATCCTCGCGGCGGTGGACGGCAAGCCGGTGATCGGGCTTCCCGGCAACCCGGTGTCGGCGCTGGTCATGTTCTCGCTGTTCGGCGTCCCGGCGATTGCCCACCTGCTGGGGGCCGCCGCGCCGCTCCAGGTGCGGACGCCCGCCCGCGTGGCGGTCAACGTGCCGTCCACCGCCGGGCGCGAGGATTACGTGCCGGTGCGGCTGGTCCAGCGCGACGGTGAGCAGTGGGCCGAGCCGGTGTTTGGCAAGAGCAACCTGATCTTCACGCTGGTCGGCGCGCACGGCTTGCTCAAGGTGCCGTTGAACGCGACCGGCCTGCGCGAAGGCGCGTGGGGAGAGGTGGTGTTGTTCGCATGACCGCGATGGACGAGCGCAATATCTACCTGGAAGACATTCCCATGGACGAAGCGCGGGCGCGGCTGTCGGCGGCGCTGGAGGCAGCCGGCAAGGCCGGGCCGCTGCCCGGCGAGCGCGTCGCGCTGGATGACGCCCTGGGGCGCGTGACGGCGGAGCCGGTCTGGGCGCTGATCAGCTCGCCGCACTATCACGCGGCGGCGATGGACGGTTACGCCGTTCGCGCAGCCGATACGCTCGGCGCGACCGAAACGCGGCCCGTGGCGCTGTCCGTGCCCGCCCAGGCGCACCCGGTCAACACGGGCGCGCCGCTGCCGGAGGGCTGCAACGCGGTGATCATGGTCGAGCAGACGCAGCCCACCGGCGACGACCGGATCGAGATCCGCGCGCCGGTGGCCCCGTGGCAGCACGTGCGCATGATGGGCGAAGACATGGTCGCCACCGAGCTGATCCTGCCGGCCAATCACGTCTTGCGCCCGCACGATCTCGGCGCGGTTGCCGGGTGCGGCCATTCGAGCGTGGTGGTACGCCGCCGCCCACGCGTGGCGGTTTTGCCCACCGGCTCCGAACTGGTGGCGCCGGACAGCGCGCCGCGCCCTGGCGACGTGATCGAGTACAACAGCATCGTGCTGGGGGCGCAGGTGCGCGCGGCGGGCGGCGAGTTCACCCGCTGGGCGCCGCTGCCCGACGACAGGGACGCCATCCAGGCGGCGATAGTCGAAGCGGCTGCCGATCACGACCTGGTGCTCGTGCTGTCCGGATCGTCGGCAGGCTCGCGCGACTTCACCGCGAGCGCGCTCCGCCGGGCCGGGACGCTGTTGGTGCACGGCGTCGCGGTGCGGCCCGGCCACCCGGTGATCATGGGCATGGTGAGCGACGTGCCGGTGATAGGCGTGCCGGGCTATCCGGTGTCGGCGGCGCTGACCGGCGAGATTTTCATCCGCCCGCTGCTGCACCAGTGGGCCGGGCAATCCCCGCCGCGCCAGGAACGCGCCCGCGCGGTGCTCACACGCAAGGTCGTGTCGCCGACGGGCGACGACGATTTCGTGCGCGTGACGGTGGGGCAGGTGGGCGAGCGCCTGATCGTCACGCCGCTGGCGCGCGGCGCGGGCGTGATCACGTCGCTGGTGCGGGCCGATGGCCTGCTGCACATTCCGCGCTTCAGCGAGGGGCTCAACGCGGGCAGCGAGGTCGAGGTGCTCCTGTACCGGTCGCTGGACGAGATCGGGCGGACGGTGGTCGCTGTGGGCAGCCACGACCCGATGCTGGACCTGTTGGGGCAGTATCTCGCCGTGCGGTTTCCGGGCTATCGCCTGTCGTCGGCGAACGTGGGCAGCCTGGGCGGGCTGGTGGCGCAGAAGCGCGGCGAGGCGCATCTCTCCGGCACGCATCTGCTCGATCCTGAGACGGGCGAATACAACGTCGCGTACATTCGCCGGACGCTAGGCGACCTGCCGGTTCGTGTAGTCACTTTCGCGCACCGCGAGCAGGGCCTGATCATCGCGCTGGGAAACCCGCTGGGGTTGCAATCGCTCGACGACCTGCCGCGAGCACGCTACGTCAATCGCCAGCGCGGCGCGGGGACGCGCGTGCTGCTCGACTACGAGCTGGGCCAGCGCGGCATCGATCCCGGGCAGGTTGAAGGGTACGAGCGCGAGGAATACACCCACCTGGCAGTAGCGGCGGCGGTGGCATCGGGCAGCGCCGACTGCGGCATGGGCATCCGTAACGCGGCGCTGGCGCTGGGCCTGGAGTTCATCCCCGTGGCGCACGAGCGCTACGACCTGGTGATCCCCGAAGCGGTTGTCGATCTGCCGATGGTCCAGCACGTGCTGGCGTTGTTGGGCGACGACGAATTCCGCGCGGCGGTGGCGGCCCAGCCGGGCTATGACGTGCAGGAGATGGGGCAGGCGGTCCGGGTCTAGGCTCAGCCCGGCAGCCCTTTGCGCATGGCGGCGGCCCACTCGTCCGGGACGCGGCAGACCTGCCCGGCATGGTTGATGCAGACGTGGTGCGAGCGCCCGGTGACGCATACCTGCCTGCTGGCCGCGTCGACGATCTCGTAGCCAAAGGTGATCGTGCGGTTTTTCAGGTCGTCGATCCAGCAGCGGGCGGCGATCTGCTGCCCGTAGCGGGTTGGGACGATGAAGCGCGCCTGCACCTCGGCCACGGTCAGCCAGTAGCCGCTGCTCTCGAAGTCGGCGTAGGGGGCGCCCATCTCGCGCGAGTAGTGGCTGCGCGCCTCTTCGAAGTAGACAATGTACACCGAATGATGGACAATCCCCATGGCGTCTGTTTCGGCGTAGCGCACGAAAAACGTATTCTCGGAAACGAACCGGTCCGTTGGGGCCACTCAATACTCCTTTCGACAACGACACGCGCCTTGCATTCTAGCGGCTGGCGCGTCCCGTGGCAATGAATTGGATGAAACCGGCATGAGCGAACAGCAACACGACGTGGAATTCACGGCGGATACGCCCGGCGAGCGGCTCGACAAGGTCCTGGCGACCCGGCTCGGGCAGTTCTCACGCGTCCAGATTCAGGCACTGATTCGCGATGGCCAGGTGACGGTGGGCGGGCGCCCGGCCAAGCCCTCGTACCGGGTGGAAGAGGGCGACGTGATCCGGGTGAGCGTGCCGGTGCCTGAGGCGGAGTCCGGCCCGGAGCCGGAGGCGATTCCGCTTGCCGTGCTGTACGAAAACGACGATCTGGCGGTGATCGACAAGCCGGCGGGGATGGTGGTCCATCCGGCCTACGGACACCGCAGCGGCACGCTGGTCAACGCGGTGCTGGCTCGCTGGCCGGCGATCGCGGTGTGGGGCGAGCCGGAGCGCGCCGGGATCGTCCACCGGCTGGACAAGGAGACGTCGGGCGTGATCGTGGTCGCCAAGACGCCGGAGGCCCTGGAGGCGCTGCGCGCCCTGTTCAAGGAGCGGGCGGTCGAAAAGCGCTATCTGGCGCTGGTCGAGGGGACTCCCGACACGCCGGATGGCATCATCGACGCGCCGATCGGGCGCGATCCCCACCAGCGAAAGCGCATGGCGGTCGCGCGTGACGGGCGCGAGGCGGTCACCGAGTTTCACGTCATCAAGCAGTACGACGAATTCAGCCTCGTTGAGGTGTTTCCCAAGACGGGCCGCACCCACCAGATCCGCGTGCACCTGGCGTTCATCGGGCACCCAGTGGTGGGCGACACTGTCTACGGTCGGCGGCGCCAGCGGATCCGGATGAAGCGGCATTTCCTGCACGCGGCGGCGATCTCGTTCCCGCTGCCCGGCTCCGGCGAGGTCGTGACGGTCGAGGCGCCGCTGCCGGTGCCCCTGCAAGACATCCTCAACAAGCTGCCGCGCTGAGGTTAACCGCAGCCCAGAACTCGCTGAGAGATGCCTTAGAGATGGTAGGCACCGGTGACCCCGCCGCACTATATTTGAGATAGGGCGGGTTCACACACTGCGAGGCGATTCATGGGCCATTCTGGCGATTCTACCGTGCTCGATGCTCCCGACTTCGAGCTGACCGATACCGAGGGCAACCGGTTCCGGCTGTCGGATTACCGCGGCGAAAAGCATATCGTGCTGGTGTTCAACCGGGGCTTTACGTGACCGCACTGCCGGCGGCACATGGCGCAGTTGCGCCAGGACTTCGAGCAGTTCATCCAACGCGATGCCCTGATCGTCGTGGTGGGGCCGGAGAATGCGGGCGCTTTCAACCGCTATTGGGCGGCGGAGGATCTCCCCTTCATCGGGCTGCCCAACCCCGATCACAGCGTTGCCAGGCTCTACGGGCAGCAGGTGCGGCTGATCAAGCTGGGGCGCATGCCGGCGCTGGTCATCGTCGACAAGCGCGGCAAGGTGACCTACCAGCACCGCGGCAACTCGATGCGCGACATTCCGGAGAACGGGCGCGTGCTCGCGCTATTGGACGAGTTGAACAAATCCGAACAGGGGTGAGCCGGTTGGCGTGAGAGGTGACAGAAGAGAGGGGGCTCCCTCTCTTTTGTGTTTCTATGTAGCGATCTATGTTTTTCTGGTTTCTTACAAATTATTCATGTTTATTTATCCCTGCTTTAATCTTGGAGCCCTAGAGTCTGATCACATGGTTCGAGCAGCCAACGCTCGACATATCTCACTCAAGGAGAAGACAATGCGTAAACTGATCGTTCTGCTAACCCTCGTTGCGATCTTCATCGTCGCCGCCGTTCCCGCTTCGGCCCAGGAAATGGAAGAGATGGTCCATATCCGCGTGGCGCACTTCTTGCCCGATACGCCCGCTGTTGACGTGTACGTGAACGGCGAGGCGGCTATCACCGGGCTGGCTTTCCCCGAAATGACCGGCTGGATCGCCCTCCCGGCTGGCACGTACAGCCTGGCTGTGGCCCCGGCGGGCACCTCCATCAACGACGCGGCAATCGGCCCGGCGGACTTCGAGCTTCCTGCTGGCGCGTACCTGACCATCGCCGCGATGGGGTCGCTGGAAAGCGGCTCGCTGGCGCCGTCCATCGTCCAGGAAGATTACAACGAGCTGATGGGTGAGAATGCCCGCGTGACCATCCTGCACGCGATCGAAGATGCGCCCGCGGTCGATATTCTGGCAGGCGATATGCCGGTGGCCGAGAACCTGGCCTTCAACGCCTACACGACGCTCGAAGTTCCGGCGGGTACTTATGACCTGATGGTGGTTCCCACCGGCGAGACCGAGCCGGTCGTGATCGACCTGACCGGCACCGAGCTGGCGGGCATGACCAATTACCTGGTGGCTGCGGTGGGCACGCTGGCCGAGCCGCAGGTTGTGGCCGATGCGACCTACGTGGGCACCGTGGTCGATCTGGCGATGGGCAACGAGAACTTCAGCACGCTGGTCGCGGCGGTGAGCGCGGCTGGCCTGGCCGAGACGCTGAGCGGCGAGGGTCCCTTCACCATCTTCGCGCCCACCGATGACGCGTTCGCGGCGGCGTTCGAGGCCCTGGGCATCAGCGCCGAGGATCTGCTGGCCGACACCGACACCCTGACGAACATCCTGCTGTACCACGTTGTTTCGGGCAAGGTACTGGCGGCGGACGTGGTGAGCCTGGAAGCGGCGACGACCCTCCAGGGCGCGGACATCGCCATCACGGTCACGGATGACGGCGTGTGGCTGAACGACAGCATCCGGGTGACGACCACCGACCTGGAAGCGACGAACGGCGTCATTCACGTGATCGACGGTGTGCTGCTGCCCCCGGCTGAATAAGGCCGCTGCGGCGCACGTCACGCTCCCTTGCCGGGCACACCGGCAGGGGAGTTTTTTTGTTTTCTCGCCGGGCGCGCCAGCCAGGGCGCTCATGTGTTCTATGGTGAGCCGACATTTGACATTTCGAGCGATTTGGAGCACCATTTAGGCGTTGTATAATGCCCCGGCCACGATGATCCGTGAACATGAATTCATGAATCCCCGCGATTGAGGAGAACCCATGCGTGAAATTACGATAGCGACTGTCCAGATGAAACCGGCCATGGGCGAGCCGGAAGACAACCTCGTGAAGATGTCGGACTTCGTGTCCAAGATTGCGTCCCAGCAGAAAGTGGACCTGATCGTCTTTCCCGAGCTGGTGACCAGCGGCTACGAGATGGGCGTGCGGTTTACCGAGCTGGCCCAACGTGTGCCCGGCCCCTCCGTCAACCTGATGTCCCAGCGCGCGGCTGAGTTTGGCGTTTACATCGCGTTCGGGATGGCGACCAAAGAGAAGGTCGAGAGCGTGCTGTTCAACTCGGCGGTGCTGGTTGGGCCAGAGGGCGAGATGCTGGGCAACTACAACAAGGTACACCTGCGCGGCGAGGAACGCATGGCGTTTCGCGAAGGATTCCGCTTCCCCGTGTTCGATACCGAGGTGGGGACGATTGGCCTGATGCTCGGCTGGGACCTGGCTTTCCCGGAGGTGGCGCGCTCGCTGGCCCTCGACGGGGCGGAGCTGCTGTGCGTGCTGGCGAACTGGGAAACCGCCCAGATGGAAGAATGGCGCACCTATGTGCGGGCGCGCGCGTTCGAGAATGCGCTGTACGTCGCCGCGTCGAACCGGGTGGGCGAGGACGTGACCCTCAATTTCGGCGGCGAGAGCATGATCGTCGGCCCGCGCGGGAAAACACATGCTTCCCTGGCCGACGAGAAGGACCCGGAGAGCGGCGAGCCGCGCGAAGGCTACTGCGTGGCCCGGATCGACCTGGACGAGGTGCGCAAGTGCCGCGAGGAGTTCCAGACCCTCCAGGCGCGCCAGCCCACCACCTACCGCACGATCGTCAAGCGGTACTAGCAGGCGGGGCTTATCCGGTGAGCGAGATGCATCCCGATCAAAAGCCTGACGAGGTGGAGTATTTTGGCGCGCCGACCGAATACGCTGACGTGCAGGAAGCGCCGGAATGGGTCGTGACGGCGACCAAAATCCTGTTCTTTCTGCCGGGCGCGCTGGTGACGGCGACGACCATCCCGCTGATCGTCCTGGGGCTGCTGCTGGTGTGCCTTTTCGCGTGCGTCGTTCTGGTGATGGCGATCTGATTTTCAACTGGAGACTGGTTTCTGTCCGCCCGGCGTGGTCACCGTCGGGCGGCTTTGTGAGCGCGAAAGCGCGCGAAAGAGTGAGTGCAGCATGGATCGCATTGATCTGCGCAGCGACACCGTGAGCTGGCCGACTCCCGACATGCGCCGGGCGATGGCCGAGGCGCCGGTGGGTGATGACGTGTACGGTGAAGATCCGACCGTCAACCGGCTGGAAGCCCTCGCAGCGGAGAAGCTGGGCAAAGAGGCGGGGTTGTTTGTCGCCAGCGGGACGATGGGCAATCTGGTCGCCGTGCTGGCCCATTGCGGGCGCGGCGACGAGATCATTCTGGGCGACCGGGCCCACACGCACATCTACGAAGCCGGGGGGATTTCGGCGCTGGGCGGAGTGCACCCGCGGACGGTCTCCGTGCAGCCCGACGGCACGCTGCCGCTGGACGCGATCCGCCGCGCCATCCGGCCCGTCGACGTCCATTTCCCGCGCACGCGGTTGATCGCACTGGAGAACACCCAGGGGACGGTGGGCGGCATCCCGGTACCCAAGAGCTACATCGACGCGGTGGGCGAGATCGCTCGTGAGCACGGCCTGAAACTGCACATCGACGGGGCGCGGATCTTCAACGCGGCCACGGCCCTGGGGTGCCCGGTGGCCGAGCTGGTCGCCGCCGCCGACAGCGTGACGTTCTGCCTGTCGAAGGGGCTGATCGCGCCGGTCGGCTCGGTGCTGGTCGGTTCGCGCGCGTTCATCGACGAGGCGCGGCGCGCGCGGAAGATCCTCGGCGGCGGGATGCGCCAGGCGGGAATCCTGGCGGCTGCCGGGCTGATCGCGCTGGAGAAGATGACCCTGCGCCTGGACGAGGATCACGCCCACGCGCGGATGCTGGCCGAGGGGCTGGCCGAGATGCCGGCGATTGAGATCGATCCGGGCCGGGTGATGACGAACATGGTGTTTTTTGCGCTGCGCGAAGGGGCCGGCATGACCGCGCCCGCGCTGGCCGAGCGGCTGAAGGCATACAACATCTGGATGATGGCGCGCGACGACCGGGGCTTCCGCGCGGTCACGCATTACTGGATTCGCCGCGAGCACATCGCGCAGGTGTTGGATGCGATCCGAAAGGAATTGTCGTGACGTCTCCGTTCGTCGATCCGGAGGAGAAAGGCAGCACGCCCGAACCGGAAACCCCGCCGCGTCCGATGGTCCCGCGCACGCAGCGGCTGCGCACCGGGCACCAGCCGCAGGCGATCCCGCTGCGGGGCGCGGACGATGCGTGGCGTGACGATCCGGGCGACGAAACGCCGCGCAGCACGCGCCAGGACCTCGACCCCATTTTCGGCTACATCCTGGCGATGGCGCTCAGCGTGGGGCTGACGCCGCTTCCCGATAACACGCGCTACGTCGCGTTGTGGGCCTTCATGGCGATCATGGGCGGCATGGCGTTTTTGCTGGGCAGCGGAATCCGGCTGAAAGTGACCGATCCCGGTGACCTGGTGTGGGGCCTGGCCCTCGGCCTGCTCACCGGCGGGGCGCTGCTCCTGGTCGGGTCCGATACGCTGCGGACGGCGTCAGAGCGGCTGTTCGGGGCCGGGGACCCCGACAATCCCCTGTTGACGACGTGGGTCTTTCAAGCGACGGTGTTCGTCATGCCGTTCTCCGAGGCGCTGTTCTTCCGCGGCGCGCTGCAGCGCGGCCACCCGATCCCCGTGGTGGCGCTGATGGCGAGCGCGTGGTCCGGCCTGATGTTCTTCCCGAACCTGGGGCTGGCCGAAACGCCCGTCGTCGGCGCCGTGTTTGGGACGGCGCTCGTGCTCCTCAATTTCCTCTACAGTTACGTCAGCTTCCGGAACGGATTGGCCGCCAGCCTGCTCTGCCAGGTGATCGCGGGCAGCCTGATCCTGCTGGTCCCCATGCTCGTCAGCCTGTAGCGCGGCGCACCAGTTGCCGGGCGATCCTGTTTCGCGCGCGGAAGAAGAGCGCCTGCGCGGGGTGGGGAAACCATTGGTGCGGGTGAAACGTGATGTACAGCCCGGCGTCGCGGCGCGTCAGCTCGGCCAGGATGGCGCGCAGCGTAGTTGGCCTGCCGGGCTGTCCGGGCTGGTAATGGTCGTAGCGCCGCCAGCGCCAGGTTGCGTCCGACAGGTAGGCGACGTTGGTGAAGTCGATGCTGAGCGTCGTCTCGCCGAGCAGGCCGGCCTTGTCGAGCAGTCCCGGCGCGTCGCGCAGCAGGTCGAGATTGCCGTGATAGGTCGGCGCGGTGGGCGGGGCACCGTGAGCCGCCACGGTCCGGGCCGGGAAACCCGCGCGGCGAAATGCTTCCAGGTCCTTGAGGAACAACTCGCGCGCCCGCACCACGTCGCCGCGCGCGCGATCGAGCGTCTCGAAGTGATAGCCCACCTCGTGGCCGAGATCGGCGACGGCCCGGATGGCCTGCCAGTCGAATCCCTGCTCGCGGCGCCGGAAGTAAAACGTGCCTTGCACGTTGTAGCGATCGGCGATGCGCGCCAGCGAGACGGCGTGTGTTTCGCGGTAGTCTACGTCCAGCCGCAGGATGACGAACGGGGTGGGCGGTGGCGCGGCGCGGGCCAAAAAACCGGCCACCGAGAAGACGGGCATATGGCGAATGCGCTGGCAGAACAGGTCGAACGCGGCGAAGGTGAAATCGAGCGGCACCGGCTTCACTCCGGCTCCCAGATGCGGATGCGTTTCAGGCGGCAGGTCGCGGGGACGCTCTGCGCGTAGCAGAAGAAGGCGATCGACCCGCTGGTGAAGGTCTCGTCGTCGAAGCTCCGGATCCGCTCGCCGTTGATGCCCAGCGCCACCGATCCATCGCGCGAGGTTTCGATGGTGAGCAGATTCCCGGCAGTGAGCGGGCGAATGGCCGGGTGTGGGGTCCAGTCCTGGATCTCGATGCGATTCTGGTTGCGCTGGATGATCGCCACGCGGTACTCGTCGCGCGTGGAAATGCCGAAGTAGATGAAGTTGTAGTCGTCCTGGTAGTTGAACCAGATTCCCAGGCGACCGTTGTCCACATCCTCTTCGACCATCCGCACCTCGGCCTCGACCACGTAATCTTCGAAACGCTGGCTTTCGATGGATCCCCAGGATACGGCGTGATCGCGGTCCTCGATGTCGATGAGCGCGATCTCGTATGCGCCGTCGACGATCTGGTTGACGAATGTATTGTCACGGCCCTGATACCACGCCGACTCGCCGCCGTTTTCAGAGAACGTCTCGTCCAGGCGCAGCACATAGCCGGCGCGTTCGGCAGGGGAGAGGGTAGGGACATCGCCAGCCACCGGCGTCCCGGCGGGCGCGGGCGGCGCGGTGGCCGAAGCGCTCGACAGGTACTGCATGGTGTACACCGCGCTCAGGCCACCATCCGCCGAGCGCAGCGATTCCAGCCCGACGGGCCACGATCCCTCGGGCCGGAAGGTAGTCACGGACTGGCCCAGGACGTCGATCGTCGCGAACCAGTCGAACAGCGCGCCGCTGGACGCGCTGACAACCGCCGCCAGCGGGTCCTGCGCCGGGTTCCCTTCAGCGATCCACGTGCGAAAGCCGCTCGCCAGCGTCGAGGCCAGGGCATCCAGCCCCAGGTTCTCCGCGATCTGGTAACGCTGGTTGTGAAAGGCGAGGATCCACAGCGTGGCCGAGGTCGTCGATTCGTCGACGGCCAGTTCGATCGGGTAGTCGGTCAGGTCGAATTCGTCGGTGACATCGCCGGGGCGGTTGGCCGGATACAGCAGGTACGAGTACGCGCCCTGCGGATCGGCCATGACCAGCAGCACCTGGGCGGACTGGTCGGGTGCGCGCTTCAGCAGCGCGATCGACGGGAGCGTGACGCGCAGGCGCGGCCCGGTCGATGGGATGTCGTCGTCGTGCAGCGCCGGGGTTTCCGGGGTGGGATGGGCGGGTGAGCTGACCTGTGTCGGCGCGGGCGTATTGGGGCTGTCTTGGGGCGAGCAGGCTAGCAGCGCCAGGCCCGCGCACAGGCAGATCGTCAGCCACCGGCGGAACATCAGCGACTCCTTTAGGGGCTAGGGATGGGTGCGCACGTGCTTACGCGCGAAATAGCCGTGAATCCAGCGCAGGGCTTCGAGCGCGCTGGCCGGCTGTCGCAGCCCGATTTCGAGCTGGCGGCCCACGCTGCCGTTCGACAGCACGCGGTTGTTGGCGCGCTCGGTCATGATGCCGATCACTTCCGCCAGATGCTGGCAGTCCATGGCGAACTGGTCGCGGATGCGCCGTTGGTTGTACAGCGACAGCGTGTTCCAAAGGCTGTCCAACTCGGCAGCCAGCATTTCCGCGGTCGTGCAGCAGGCGAATTCGTCCTCGAAAGCGCGCTGCAGCCCCCCCAACAGGCGCGTGATCGCGTCCGTCTCGCGCAGGAAGATCGCCGCCGACCGGCTCCCGAACAGGTGCGCCATCGCTTCGCGCTCCAGGCTCAGCGGCAGGCGCTGGTGATCGCCCATCGCGCCCCCGATGAAGCGCAGGAGATCGACGCCGTTTTCGGGCGGGATCGCGTGTTCCAGCAACTGCGCGGCGATCTGCGCGCGGCTGCGCTTGCGCATTGCGTCCCGGTGGCCCAGTTCGTACACCTGGTGCAGGATCGCCAGGGCGTTCGACGCGAGGCGGCTCCGTTCCGGATCGGTCAGCCCGCCTGTCAGGGTGTCCAGCTCGCGGCGGAGGCGGTGGTTGGGCGGCGATTCTTTGGACGTGTGATAAGCGGTCGCCATGTCGATGAACAGTCCCGCCGCCACGTGAACGCGCTCGGCGAACTCGACCAGGTCGGCCTTTTCCAGCGCCAGGCGCATCAGGTAGGCCGCGCGCAGGGCTTCCGCGATGGACGAGCCGATCTCGCTCTCCAGAAACTGGATGACCATGGGCGCGTGCTGGATCGGCACGCCGCGAATATAGCGCCGCAGCAGTTCCAGCGATACTTCGGTGACTTCCTCGTCCCAGGTGATGAGGGGCCACATCCGTGTGATCAGGGTGGGGCCCTCCGTGCCCATCGCGAGGGTGTGCTCGACCAGGGCGGCACCGACGCGCAGCGCGTCCAGCGCGTTGTGCGGGCGGGCGTGGAACTGCAGCAGGTTGAGCGCGTTCTCCTGGCCGACGACGGTAATCAGGTTGGTGTCGTTGAAGATCATGCTGGTCAGGCGCTGGGCGGCATATTCCTGATCGGCGGCCCACTGGCGGTTTTGCAGCGCTCCGCAGTAGATCATGGCGCGCGGCTCCGGGCGGATCTGGCTGCCTTCCAGGTGTTCCAGCGCTTTCGTTATCTCTTCGGGCGGCAGCGCGGTCAGCCGGAAAAGTTCCTCCACCAGCCGGGCGAAATCGAGCAGCCGTTCGGGGCCGAAGGCGCTGTACTGGTAGAATTCCAGCAGGGCGACGGCGTCCTCATACTGCCGCGTTTCGAGCAGAAGCTGCACCAGGATGCGCGGGCCGGGCGCCTCCAGCACCTGGATGGCCGAGACCTGGCTGAATTCCTGGATGATGTGCTGGATCAGGTTGTGGAACTGCGCGGCCTGGGGCGACTGAGCCATGACCAGCAGGGCCTGGAGGGCGTTCAGGTCCACCAGCTCGGGGCGCCGCAAGAACATCGCCCACTCGGCGAGCCGCGTCAGGATCAACATGCGGTGTCCCTCGCCGAACGCGCGCGCCCCTTGGTCGAGCACGTGGGGCGGCGCACCGTGCCGGGGTGCTGGCTGCAGATAGGACAGGGCCGTTTGCAGGGGCGGGGGAAGCTGCCGGACCAGTTCGCTATCGCCAAGCAGGCGGTACAGATCGCCCGCAGGCAGCACTTCCACCGCGGTCAGGAAGACGGCCTCCGCCAGCGCGGCATGGGTTCGCGCCGGGCGCTGGACCAGTCGCAGCAGGTCGGGAATGGCCTCGCGCAGGCGCAGCGCTGCCGGGGCCGCCTGGGCTTCTTTGAGGAACTGGATGGCCGGGGTCAAATCGTCCTGCTTCAGAAGTTCGGCCATCCGTGCCGCCGCCGCCGCGTGCAGGATGGAATGCCAGCGCAGCGCGGCAGCCTCCGGACTGCGGCGCAGCCAGCGATCGAGCAGGGCGTACGCGGTGGCAGCCTGTCCGGCCCGGATCGCGGCCCTGATCTGGTTGGTGATGGCGCTGGCAATGGCCGGGTTGGTCACGGCCACGGCGGGGATCACGTCGGCGGACCCGGTATCGTTGAGCGCCAAGGCAAACGCCAGCAGGTGGCGCGCGTAGACCAGCCGCAGATCGTCGGACAGCGTGGGGTCTTCGCGCAGGATCGATGCCACGACCGCGCGGTCGGCGGGCTGGCCGTCACGGACCGTCTGGTCGATGGCGGCGCGGCGCGATACCCAGGCCAGCGCGCGCCCGAGATTCTCCTTGTGCATGGCCCGCCAGACCGTGGTGCGCGACAGCTCCTGTGTCTGCTCGACGACCAGCGACGGGTCGAGCCGGAGCTGGGCGACCATGTAGTGGCTGTACGAATCGGCGGGCGCGACGCCGAGGAGTTTCCCGGCGTTCCAATCGAAAACCAGGTGTTCCGGCGCGGAGTCGGGGCGGGCGATGAATTTGATCTGCGCCTGGGTCGTGGCCGGGTGCAAAGCGTGAGTCGCGAAGGTGATCCCGACGCGCGCCGGAACCGGCAGCAGGCTGAGCAGTCCCTGGATGAACTGCAGCCGCGCTTCGAGCGATGGCGGTCCGTTGACGATCGCCAGCGGCTTGCCCTGCACGAGCCCGGCCAGCAGGCCCTCGACGGTAGGGAACGAATCGTGGCAGGTCAGAATGAGGCTGTACAGCGCCTCGGCCTGCGCGTCGGCGCTCAGGGGCGCGACGTCGCGCAGCTCGAACGGCAGCAGGTTTTCCTTGACGGCGCTGAACGAGGGCATGTTCGTCATGCCCAGCGGGCGCAGCGCGAGCACGTTCCCGCCCAGCGCGCGCAGCGGTTCCGCCGGCAGCAGGATGTACAGCACCTGGGCCAGCCCGGCGTCGTTCGGCTGCGCTTTCGCCAGGATGAAATCGACCGTCTCGCCCCGGAACAGGCCGACCGCGCCCGGCATCGTTTCGGACAGGTCCGCCGCCGGGGGAGACGCCAGCCGGGCCACGCGCACACACTCCATCGCCTGGGCAGGGGTGACGCCGGGCGTCCGCGCGATGACTCCTGGCGTGGCGCTGCTGCGCTGCCGGTTGTCGACCAGGGTACCCACGTACAGCCGTTCGAGCTTGAAGACCGGAGAGTCAGACACTTTTGCCTCGGTGGCTAACACATGAAACAGCCGGAATGCGCTTCTATTGTACAGGATGGCGGGCGCTTAGGCTAAACGCGTCTCGAAGGGGGATGAGGTGCGCGGCGCGTGGGCCCGCCTGCGCGCCGGCGCGGACCTGTGTTAGAATGCGGGGCGTGACGTATCCGCAGCGAGGCGAGAGGTGCGCATGAGCGAGCTTGTGCCTTCACCGGCCAGCGATCTGGCCCTGGAGGTGATCCCGCCGCTGGACCAGCACCCCGTGGCGGTCTACCTGGCGAGCCTGTCCCCCGGCTCGCGCCGGACGGTGCAGCAGTCGCTGGACGCGATTGCCGGGTTGTTGAGCGGGGGCGAACTGGACGCGCTGGCGCTGGATTGGAGCGCGATCCGCTACCAGCACGCCGCGGCGGTACGCGCGCAACTGGCGTCGGTCTACCGCCCGGCGACAGCCAACAAGATGCTGTCGGCGCTGCGCCAGGTGCTGCACCATGCCTGGAAGCTGGGGTTGATGGCGGCAGAGGATTATCACCGGGCGCGGGACGTCGCCAACGTCAAAGGGACGGCGCTGCCGGCAGGGCGCGACCTGGGCGCGGGCGAGATCGCCGCGCTGATGGATGCCTGCGAGCGTGACCCGTCCCCGGCAGGCGCGCGCGACGCGGCGATCATCGCGCTGATGTACGCGACCGGGATACGGCGCGCGTCGGTGGTGACGCTGGCGCTGGACGATTTCGACGCCGCCGCCCGGACGCTCCGCGTGCGCGAGGCGAAGGGCCGCCGCGAATACCTGGCGCACATTCCCCAGGACGGCGCGCTGCGGGCGCTGGCGGACTGGCTGGCAGTGCGCGGGCCGGAGCCGGGACCGCTGTTCTGGCCGATCAACAAGGCGGGCCGGATGGCGCGCCGCCGGATGAGCACGCAGGCGATCTACAACATCCTCGAGAAGCGGGCGATCGAGGCGGGCGTCGAGCACTTTTCGCCCCACGACCTGAGGCGCACCCTGGCCGGGGATCTGCTCGACGCGGGGGCGGACATCGTGACGGTGCAGAAAATCCTCGGCCACGCGAACGTGACCACCACCGCACGCTACGATCGCCGCCCGGAAGAGACCAAGCGCAAAGCCGCCAACCTGATTCACGTCCCCTACCGCGGGCGCCGCCAGCCGCCGCTCGACGAGCCTTAATCGCCGGACCCCATGAGGTGATCCTGAAGCGCGTGCAGCGCGCGGGCGCGCATCGAGATCTGCATCTTGGCCTCGCGCGGCATTTCGCCGTAGGTCTGCGCCGCGCCGTCCGGCTGGAAGATGCTGTCCCAGCCGAAGCCGAACTGGCCGCGCGGGCGATCGGTGATAGTACCGCTGGCCTGGCCGGTGAAGGTGTGCAGCGCGCGCCCGTCGAACAGGCACAGGACGACGGTCGCCGTGGCGCTCCGGTCGTCCCAGGCGTCGAGCTGGCGGCACAAGCCGGCCTCGCCCACGGCGCCCAACACCCACTTGATCAGCGCGCCGGGATAGCCGTTCCAGGCGTCGATCGCCAGCCCGGTATCCTCCACCAGCGCCAGCCCGGCGCGTCCCTCGCGGGCGAGCGTGTCATACGCCTTGCGCGCCTTGTAGGCTGCCACGACGGCAGGATCGAGCGCCTGGATTTCCGGCAGGTCGAGCGCGACGCGTTCGACCTCCACCGGGCACGCGCTCAACGCGCCGCGAATCTCGCGGAATTTCTCTTCATTGGACGTGACGAAATAGAGTTTCGGGCGTGTCATCGCTGCATCCTCCGGGTGTGATCATGTGTGTATTGGGCGCATGGTGCATCGTGCAAAATGATACCTTTTGGGCTGACTTTCGTTATCGCAAACCTGACAGGGCACCCGACATCGGGTATTATGGGGGTGAAAACACTTTTTGCCAGGATACTTTGGGAGAAAACGAATCCATGACCACACTCACGCCTGAGGCAATGAAGCAAGCGCGCACCCTACTGGCCGAGTTCACATATGATACCCACCCGGTCGAGCGCGGGTACGCCAATCGCACGCTCTATATCGACCTCTCGACGAATACGGTTCGCAGCAAGCCCGTCTCGCAGCAGATGAAGGACGTGTTCACCGGCGGGCGCGGCTTTTGCTTGTGGCTGTTGTGGAACGCCGTAACCGGCGAAACCACCTGGGATGCCCCGGAAAACGAGATCGTGATCGCGGGCGGGCCGATTGGTGGAATTACCGCGTATCCCGGCTCCGGCAAATCGACCGTGGTGACCGTGTCCCCGCTGACCGGCTCGGTGATTGACAGCAACGCGGGCGGCTATTTCGGCCCGTACCTCAAATTCTCCGGCTGGGATGCGCTGGAGATCCAGGGGATTGCCGAGCGCGATGTGATCATCGTCATCGACGGCGACAAGGGGCGGGTCACGGTCGAAGAGGCGCCGCTGGAGCCGCTCGACACGCACCTGATCGGGCGCTACCTGACCGAGATGTACGCCGAAAACGAGCGCGACCGCCGGAGCGTGTCGGTGGTGTCGGCGGGGCAGGGCGCGGAGCATTCGCGCTATGCCGGCCTGAACTTTAGCTGGTACGACGTGCGCCGCAAGGAAGCCCGCATCAAGCAGGCCGGGCGCGGCGGGTCGGGCCGGGTCTTCCGTCACAAGCGGATCAAGGCTGTTGTGGTGCGCTACAGCCAGATGACCGGCGACAGCAACAACCCGGCTAACATGGACCTGATCCGCAAGGCGGGGCGCCGCATCAACAAAGAGATCGCGGACCTGGACAGCAAGCAGAACGATATGCGCAGTGTGGGCACCGGGCACCTGCCGCCGATCATGAACGAATTCGACCTGCTGCCGGTCCAGAATTACCGCTATGGATCGCATCCTGAAGCCGACAAGCTGGACACCGCCGTCTGGCGCAGCCTGTACACCCAGGGCGTGCCCGATGGCTGTTGGTACGGCTGCACGCTCTCCTGCGCGCACGGCGTGGACCATTTCCACCTGCAAACCGGCCCGTACAAGGGCGAGACGGTGCTGGTCGACGGGCCGGAATACGAGACCATCGCCGGGGAAGGCTCCAACATCGGCGTGTTCGATCCGCTGGCGATCATCGAGATGAATTTCTACTGCGACACGTACGGCATCGACACGATCTCGTTTGCCAACTCCGTCGCGTTTGCGATGGAGTGTTACGAGGCAGGCATCCTCGACGACGAGATCACCGGCGGGCTGAAGCTCACCTGGGGCAACGCGCGGGCCGCGCTGGAGCTGCTGCACCAGTTGGCGCGCGGCGAGGGCTTCGGCCTGATCGTCGGGCAGGGCGTGCGCTACATGAAGCAGTTGTTCGTCGAGCAATACGGCGCTGATCCCGCTTTCGTGCAGGATATCGGCATGGAAGTCAAGGGAATGGAAATCTCCGAATACATGACCAAGGAGTCGCTTGCTCAGCAGGGCGGCTATGGGATGGCGGTGAAGGGCGCCCAGCACGACGAAGCGTGGCTGATCTTCATGGATATGGTCAAGAAGGAACTGCCCACCTTCGAGGCAAAAGCCGAGGCGCTGCACTACTTCCCGCTGTGGCGCACGTGGTTCAGCCTGCATGGGCTGTGTAAGCTGCCGTGGAACGACATCACGCCGGCCAACAACAAAGAAACCGACGAGCCGAACAAGGTGCCGGAACACGTCGAGAATTACACCTGGCTGTACGAAGGGCTGACGGGCAAGCCAACCCGCCCCGAAGACCTGATCGGGCAGTCGGAGCGGGTGTACAACTTCGAGCGACTGCTGGCGCTTCGGCTCGGGTTTGGGACGCGCGAGCACGATTATCCGCCGTATCGCGCGATGGGCCCGGTGACGGTGCGGGAATACGAATCCCGCGCCGAACGGTACGACAAACAACTGCGCGAGCTGGTTGGCGTGGAGCCGGACGGGCTGAGCACCGAGGAGAAGGTCGCCCGGCTGCGCGCGTATCGCGAGGACCAGTACGAGCAACTGATGGACGCGGTCTACCAGCGGCGCGGCTGGGACGCGGATGGCGTTCCGACGCTGGAGAAGATCCGCGAACTGGGGATCGATTTTCCGGACGTGGTGGCGCTGATCGAGCAGCACACCGGCTGACTCGACCGATCAGGCTAGTTGAGAGGGCGCGGTGGTGGTGATCATCCCGCGCCTTTTTCGTACCTACGTGTGGCCCGCGGCGCCCCGAATTCATTCTTTTTTCACGAAACTCAACGCAATCTCCATGTAATATTTATTAAACGGCGTTACTAGAGGAGAGGTTACGATGAGTTATACCCTGGAAGTACTCCCCGATGCACCCATCATCTGGGAAGTGTGGGGAGAGGATTTCGACGCTGCTGTCGACAATGCGGCCATTACGCGGGACATTATGAGAATATTGAATGCTTCGAGGCAGCAGATGGTCATTGTGGCCGATCTGCGGAGTGTCCAATTGGAGTGGGAGGACATCGTATACCTGGCGAACAAGGCGGTTCCGCCGGAGATTAACCAGCATCCCCGGCTGCAAAAGATCATCGTCATCACCAGCGACGAGATCGTGCAGAAGGCCATCGAGGGCATGTCGCACGAAGCCTTCGGCGCCGTGAAATTCGACATCGTCTCGTCTCCGGAGCGCGCAATGGCCCAGGCTCGCCGGTACCTGCACTAAAACCGTGGTATCCTGGCGAGCTGGCTCTCCGCCCCAAAAATTGACACGCCCGGTGGCCTTTTCCGCCGGGCGTGTTCTGTCCCGATCGCGCTCCTTCTGCGCCGTATCCCGTTTGCCGGCCACGACGCTCTGCCAATGTCGAGGCGGGTTCCACTGTGCTCGCGTGACAAGGTGCGGGGCGGGTGGCTCCGGCAGCAGCCGGCAGGTTCTTGACAAAGTTATACACCAAGTGTATAGTTTTTTCGCAAATTAGAATTGCGGTGTATAGGTTCATGTCAGTCAAACACACGCTTCTTGCTTTGCTCTATCAGCAGCCCATGCACGGCTACGAGCTTGGGAAACAACTCAATCTCGTTGTCAGCGCCGAATGGGATGTCAAACCGGGGCAAATCGCCAGCACGCTGACCCGGCTGAGAGACGCGAATCTGGTCGACTACGAAATCGAAGAGACTGACGATGCTCCGGATCGGAAGGTCTATCACATCACCGAGGAGGGGCGGCGGGAGCTGGAAGGCTGGTACTTGAGCCCCGAAGTTCGCCAGTACCGGTTGGGAGATGCCTTCTACATCAAATTCGTCCTCAGCCTGGTCGGAGGCCCGGTTAGTCCGGAACTCGTGCTGAGGACGCAGCGCCGCGAGCTTTTCCAGCAGTTGCACGAGGTGACCGAACTGAGCCGTCAGGCGGACCCGCGCACCCAGCTTCCCTGGATTCTGCTGCTGGAGAGCGCGATCATGCACCTCGAGGCCGATCTGCGCTGGATCGAAATGTGCGAGGCGCGTCTGCCCGATTTGAAGCACTACACGCCGCCCAAGCCCCAGCCCAAACGGCGAGGAAGACCCCATCGCCAACGAACGAAACCGCGCCAGACGCAAGAACTCAAGCCAGTTGAAGAGTGATCACTAGTCACGCCCAGAAGGAACAGAGCAATGTCAATCGTACGCACAGAAGCACTCACCAAAGTCTATGGGGTTGCCAGCCAGCCGATCTATGCGCTCAACGAGGTCAACCTGGCTGTGGAAGAGGGCGAGTTTCTCGCCATCATGGGGCCCAGTGGGTCCGGCAAGAGCACCCTGTTGTACCTCCTGGGCGGTTTGGACCGACCGACGAGCGGCAGCGTGCGGCTGCGGGAATCCGACATCTCGACGTTGGATGACGATACGCTGTCGCGCCTGCGCCGGGGGTGGTGCTTCCGGCGGCGCGCTTGTTCGGGCCGCTGGTGACGCTGTGGTTCGCGCGCGAGGGCGACCTGTCGCGCGGGAACGTGGCTCGCCAGCCGGGACGTGCCGCGATCACGGCCAGCACGCTCAGGATCGGCGTGGCGACCGTCGTCATGATGGCGGCGCTGGTGAGCGCCATGATGGGCCTGGCCGGCGATCTGACTCGAGAGACGTTCGCCAGTGATGTGCTGGTGGTGCCGCAGAGCGTCGCCGTCTACAACAACGTCCTGGGCGCTGGTGAGGGGCTCGCCGACCAGCTCAGGGTTCTGCCCGATGTGGAGACCGTCGCTACCTTGCGGGCTGCGTCGACCTCGACGGACGGATCGCCGCTGGCCGTATTGGGCATCGATCCGGCGGTATATGCCCAGGTGTCGTCCATTCAGTTCATCGAGGGCGACGCGGACGAAGCCTATGCCGCGCTGGCGACCGGGCGCAACGCGATTGTCACGGCCCTGGCGCAGAAAATGCTGGGTCTTGACGTTGGCCACGACTTCGTGATGGAGACTGCCGAAGGGCCGCAGACGTACCACGTGGTAGCGGTGGCGCATGACGTCCTGACGTTCAAGACGTCGAGCGCGGTCATTTCGCAAGCGAACCTGGCGGCGGACTTCCACAAGTCGGAAGACGTGATGCTGATGATCAACCTGGTACCGGGGGCGGACAAAACGACGGCCCTGGCGGACGTTCAGGCTGCTCTGGCCGGCTACCCGCAGTTCACGGCTCACCTGTCGAGCGAGTACGGCGACGACCTGATCGAGACCTCGATGGGCGCCACACGACTGTTCTACTTCGTGGCTGCCCTGATCTTGATCCCCGCCGGGCTGGGCCTGCTGAACACCCTGACGATCAACGTGCTGGAACGCACGCGCGAGATTGGCATGGTGCGCGCGGTGGGCGGCAGCCGGTCGCAGGTGCGCCGGATGGTGACGGGTGAGGCGCTGCTGCTGGGCATCTTCGGCGCGGCGATGGGCGTGTTGAGCGGTGTGGCGATCAGCTATGGAGTCGTCGCTGCGTTCAGCATGATTAGCTGGGAACTGCCGTACACCTTCCCGGCGGCGGGCATTGTGGCGGCGCTGGTTATCGGCGTGCTGCTCGCGCTGTCCGCCGGGATGCTGCCTGCCCGCAGCGCGGCCAAGTTGGACATCATCCGCGCGCTGCAGTACGAGTAGGGGGCGCAGTGCCCAGCCACGGTAAGACTCAAGTTTCCAAAGGCTGAGCGAGCACGAAGCGCCTGGCGTGAATCGACCGGGGTACGCCGTGCAGGGTACCCCGGTGATGTGATCCGCGCAGGATCGCAGCCGTTCAGTTGCAGATCAGCCCTACTGGGTCGCCCAGGCTTCCAGGAACAGCATCACGACGGAGGCCGAGTTGTCGGCGGCGAACTGGAAGAACGTGCCAATCTCATTTTCGCCCGGGCCACCGCCTGCCAGGTCCGACAGGCTGCGGAACGCGATGAATGGCACGCCATTGGCGTAGGCGACGGCGGCTGAGGCGGCGCTTTCCATATCGAGCACATTTGTCTCAAAGGTTTCGAACGCGTAGGCGCGGAACTCGGCGTTGTCGACGAACGCCTGGCCGGACACGCCGTTACCACCCACCACGATTTTGGGTTCGTGTTCAAGGCACACGTTCTCAGGCGTGCACTGGGCCAGATCCAGCTCGCTCGCGACGAGCTCCGCGACGTCCAGCATCGCGCTGTCGACCGGGAACCAGAACATCTCTTCGCCTTCCGGCGCATTCTCCGTGCGCACGTTCACCGTCTGCGGGAACATCATGCCATAGTTGGGATAGGGCTGGCTTTCGTATTCCGGCATCAAGAACGTGCCGTCCTCGGCCTGTCGAGCGAAGCGGCTTTCGAGATACTGGCCCCACTGGGCCGGGATTGCCACATCGCCGATGTTGAGATCAGGGTTGACGCCGCCCGCGATACCGCTGTACACCAGGTGTGTGACGTTGAAGTGATCGAACAGAAGCTGCGTGTTCATGGCTGCATTGACCATGCTCACGCCACTGAGGAGCAGCACGACATCGTTGCCGGCGAGCGTGCCCGTGGTGAACTCCACGCCGTTGATGCTGTAAGTCTCTTCGACATCGGTTTCGGATAACAGCAGCGTGAGTTCAGCGCCAAATGCGGACATGACACCGAGGCGGGGGGTGTCGTCTAGAACACCATCCTGAGCATTGCCGATCGCAAGGTTGGCCGTTAGCAGCACCAGGACCATCCCAATGACGAGCGCGAGCCTGACCACACGTGACATGACGAGCATCCTTTCCTACTAGAGGAACATTACAGCCATTGTATCAGGACTTCTCACATTGAGGGCCGATTTTGTGCAAATAGACGTAATACGCCGGCACAGCCTAGAACGAGGGATCGATGTTTGAAGGGGCCGCGCGTCCCAAAATCGACCGAGTAACATGGCGGTTTTTATCGGCTCTTCTGCGGTTTCATGACAGTCTCCCCATCTCCGGTGTCAGGCGCAGACCGTATAGCACCGGTTGGCCTGCTCTGGAATCTCACTATAATGAAGCCCACTCGACCACTAGACCCCTTACCGGAGGCTTCCATGACATCGACCGCTGACTATGACCTGCTGCTCCGGACAATCCGCATTGCCCGCGAGCTCGAGAAGGGTGGCTTATACAACGCCGCCAAGTTGTTCTGGGCGGCTGCGTTCTCACATGAGATACGCGCCACCAATGCTATGCCCCTCTCTGACGAGCCGAAGAGTCTCCTGGAGGAGATGGACGCCGTGATTGCCGCACTGTCGGCTGCTGACGGCGATGCAGCGGTGATTGAGGCCATGCGCTCTAGCATGCGCGGCGTCCGGGAGAATCGCACGATCAACTGGGATGAAGTTCCCGCGGTGGCGGTCTGTCGTGTTTGCGGTGAGATCCAGCTGGGGAAAGCGGGGACGTGTCCGGCCTGCGGCGCGGATGCACTTACCCTGCACCAGGTGACCCCTATCTGGTTCTTCGATCCCCTGTCGCCAGCCGAGGTGTTGGCTGCGCTGGAATCCGGGCCAGCGGCGCTGAGCGCGTTCGTGGATGGGTTGAGTGATGCGCAGCTCAACCATCCTCCGGAACCGGGCGAATGGTCGATCCGTGAGACACTGTGGCATATGCTGGCTGCCGAGCAGTTGTTTGCCGGGCGGGTGCACAAGCTGCTGACAGAGGATGAGCCCGTACTCTCAGGGCTGGCGGCCTGGGCCGTGACCAGTGAAGACGAGCTCAATACCCATGACATTCTCGAGCGCCTCTTCACGCTCCGGAGAGAGACATTGTCCCGACTGCGAGGGATGCTGGCCAGCGACTGGTGGCGCACCGGTTTCCACGAGGAGTGGGGGCAGGTCACACTTCTCCAGCAGGCCGTCTACTTCGCGCGGCATGAACGCTCTCACTTCGCCCAGATCGCGAGCGCGCGGCAGGCTGCCGGGCAAGTACACTGAGACTGGGAGCGCCCTGGTGCGTGATCGGGCGCGGCGGACAGGTGGTAACCGTCAAGCAGTTCACGCTTCGCTGGTGTTACTCGCGCAAGCCCAGAGAATCTTCTCTGGGCGGCACCTTACCAACTTAATACGAGCCTTACAGGAGAACGCAATTTTGCGGTGTGTGAGGACCCCAAGTGGGTCAAGTCGAGCGAAAACGGGCCAAAAAAGAGTGCCGAGGCCCAGACTTGAACTGGGGACCCTTTGATTTTCAGTCAAATGCTCTACCAACTGAGCTACCTCGGCATCGTTCTGCCAGCGCAGAACGACGCTTATTGTAGCGTAATTTCCTCGCGTGTCAACGGCAAATCCGGCTGTTTCTCTCACATGATTCTTAGCGCCTCGAAGCAGCATGTTTGCTACGATCTGTTCAACCAACCACGCCTCTGCAAGGCAGGCGAAAACCAGAAAGGCGCGCCGTGACGCAGCCCAAAACCTTCACACACCGTTCGATCATTCCTGTGCCAGCCGAGCGGGTGATGGCGTTTCACGCCAGCCCGGACGCGCTGAAACGGCTGTCCATGCCGCCGACGTTCATCCAGCAACTGCGCGACGCGCGGACCTCGCTGACCGAGGGAGAGATCGAGTTCAACCTGTGGGTGGGGCCGCTGCCGGTGCGCTGGCTGGCCCGCCACGAGCCCGGCCCGATCGCAACGTCCTTCGCGGACCGGATGATTCAGGGGCCGATGGCCGCCTGGTTTCACGAGCACATCTTCGAGCCAGTGCCCCAGGGCACGCGCCTGGTCGACCGGATTACCTTCGAGCACCGTTCCGGCGCGATGGGAATCTTCACCCGGCTGCTGTTCGACGGGCTGCCGCTGCGCCTGTTGTTCGCCTACCGGCATTGGCGGACGAGGCGGGCGCTGGTATGAACGGCGAGCCTCACATTGTGATCATCGGCGCGGGAATCGGCGGGCTGACCAGCGCCGCGCTGCTGGCCCAGGCGGGTGTGCGCGTCACCGTGCTGGAATCGAGCACGTATCCCGGCGGCTGCGCGGGAACGTACTATCACCAGGGATACCGTTTCGAAGCCGGGGCGACGCTGGCCGGTGGCTTCCAGCCGGGCGGGCCGCACGCCATCGTCGGGGAGCGGCTGGGCATCGACTGGCCGGTGCGGCCAGCCGATCCGGCGTGGGTCGTTCACCTGCCGGGCCGGGAAATCGTCCTGAGCCGCGATCGATCGGCCATGTTGGCCCAGTTCCCGGACTCCGCGCCGTTCTGGGAGGAACAGGCGTGTGCGGCTGACGTCGCGTGGAAAATGGCAGCACGCGCGCTGCCGTGGCCGCCTGGGAACGTGGCCGAGGCACTGCGCCTCGCGCGAACTTGCCTGGGGCAACTCCCCGGCGGCGTGGCGCTGGCACGGCTGGCATTTTCGACCGTGCGCCAATGGTTGGCGCGGCACGATCTGGCAGGCGATCCGGCTTTTGTGCGCTTCGTCGATAGTCTGCTGCTCATCTCCGCACAGACGACCTCCGAGGCGGCCAACGCGCTGTACAGCGCCACGGCTCTCGATCTCCCGCGCCAGGGGGTGATGGACGTGGCGGGGGGCATTGGCGGGCTGGCCCAGACGCTGGTCGAGACGATTCGCGGGCTTGGCGGCGAGGTGCGCTATAAGCACACCGTCACCGGGATCGCGGTTGAAGGCGGGAAGGCGGCCAGAGTGTACACGCGGCATGGCCGGCGGGTGGGCGAGACTCTTGACGGCGACTTCGTGATTGCGAACCTCACGCCGTGGTCGCTCGATGGCCTGCTCGGTGACGACAGCCCGGCCCGGCTCCGGCGCGAGGTCCGGCGGCGCGCGCCGGGGTGGGGCGCGTTCGTGCTCTACCTGGGCGTCGACGTGGCTCAGCTTCCGGCCAGTCTGCCCGATCATCACCAGATCATCACCGGGATGGATGGACCGCTGGGGGAAGGGCGGAGCGTGTTCGTGTCGTTCTCGCCGGCATGGGACGCCAGCCGCGCGCCGGAAGGGTGGCGCGCCGTGACGGTCACGACTCACACGGCAGTCCGGCCCTGGTGGGACCTAATCGAGGCCGATCCGGACGGGTACGCGGCGCGCAAGGAGCAGTACACAGAGCGGTTGCTCGACGCGATCGAGGGCGTTATTCCCGGTTTTCGGAGCGGGCTGACCCTGGTGATGCCGGGCACGCCGGTCACTTACGCGAACTGGACTCACCGCCACCTGGGAATGGTCGGCGGATTCCCGCAGACGTCGCTGTTCCGGGTGCGTGGCCCGCGGACCGGCCTGCCGAACGTGCGCCTGGTGGGGGACTCGATCTTTCCCGGCCAGTCTACCGCGGGCGTGACCGTAGGGGCGATGCGCGTGGTCGATGACGTTCTGCGCGCGCTGCCCCGGCCCGCGGAACGCCGCCTGATCGTGCCGCGCCCCAGGGAGGTGCGCTGATGTCCTCGCCCGTCTTGATCCATTGGTTCCGGCGCGATCTGCGGCTGGCGGACAACGCCGCGCTGCGGTTTGCGGCGGACCATGCGCGGCAGGTCGTCCCGCTGTTCGTCTTCGATCCGGCCATCCTCACCAGCCCGAACAGCGGCGCGCCCCGTGTCGCCTTTTTGCTCAAGGCGCTGGAAGCGCTCGACAGATCGCTGCGCGAGCGCGGGGGCCGGCTGTTGATCCGGCACGGTCACCCGGAGGACGTGCTGCCCGGCGTGGTGCGCGCCTTCGGAGCGGAGGGTGTGACCTGCAACGCCGATTATTCGCCATATGCCCGGCAGCGGGATGCAGCCGTGGCGGCGGTGCTCGACGTGCCGCTGCATCGTTTCGACGATGCCGTGCTGCGCGCACCGGGGACCGTCCTGAAAAACGACGGCGCGCCGTATACGGTCTTCACCCCGTTCAAAAACCGCTGGCGCGCGCTGCCCCCGCCGCCGGCAGCGGACCCGCCCGGCGATCCGGGGCCGGCCTTCCACCGCTTCGATGCCGGGCTGGAGGTGCCGCCGGTCCCCTCACTCCGCGAGCTGGGCTTCGGGCCGACGATCGACGTGCCGGAGGCGAGCGAATCTGCTGCATGGGAGCGGCTCGCGCGGTTCGTGTCCGGGCCGATTTACGCGTACAGCACGGCCCGCAACGCCCTGATCGCCGAGCCATTCTCCGGCGATCCCCCGGTGGGGCCGTCGTGCCTTTCGCCGTATCTGCGGATGGGCGTGGTCTCGCCGCGCCAGGTCTATTGGGCCGCGCACGACGCACTCGTCGACGCGCCGGACGACTCCGCGCGCGTGTCGGTGTCCACCTGGATCGACGAGCTGATCTGGCGCGAGTTCTACATTCACATCCTGTACCACTTTCCGTACGTGCTGCGGGGCAATTTCCGACCGGCGTATGATGCGCTGGCGTGGCGCGACGCGCCCGAGGAACTCGCGGCGTGGCAGGAGGGATGCACCGGCTTCCCGATTGTCGATGCTGCCATGCGCCAACTGCGCGCCGTGGGCTGGATGCCGAACCGGGCGCGGATGATCGTCGCCAGCTTTTTGACGAAGGACCTGTTGATCCACTGGCAGGCGGGCGAGCGGCATTTCATGCAGTGGCTGATCGACGGCGACCCCGCGGCCAACAACGGCGGGTGGCAGTGGGCGGCGGGTACGGGGACGGACGCGCAGCCGTATTTCCGCGTCTTCAACCCGGTATCCCAGTCGCGGACGCACGATCCACGCGGCGACTATATCCGGGCCTGGGTGCCGGAGCTGCGCGATGTGCCGGCGAAGGACATTCACGCGCCGTGGGAGTCGGGAAACCGGCCCGCCGGGTATCCCGCGCCGATCGTGGATCACGCCGCTGCCCGCGAGCGCGCGATTCAGGCTCACCAGGCAGCCAAAGAGAGGTAGGCAGGGTCTCCGTTACACGGTATGCTTATCCAGGTCAAGCAGCGTAGTGTGTGGTGAAGATGAGCATCGATTATAGACATCTGAGCAAGACGATCGCGCATGCGTTACGGCACCAACCGGCGCAATATGGTCTCGATCTGGATGCGGAAGGGTGGGTGCCGGTCGATGAGTTGCTGGCGGCACTGCGCCGGAAACGCGACTGGCATAGTCTGACGCTGAACGATCTGATGGACATGATGGTACACGCTGAAAAGCAGCGATACGAACTGCGGGATGGCAAAATCCGCGCGTTTTACGGCCATTCCACGCCGGACAGAGTCCAGAGGTCTCCGGCTATCCCACCTGATTTCCTGTTTCACGGCACTGCGCCGGAAGCGGCCCGCATCATTCGCGAGGAAGGTCTCAAGCCGATGAACAGGCAGTACGTGCATCTTTCAGCGGATGAAGCCACCGCGCGATTGGTGGGAACGCGTCACGCCAGCGAGCCGGTGATCCTGCGCATTCTGGCGCGTGACGCCCATGTGGCGGGTATCGTGTTCTATCTGGGTAACGAAAATGTATGGCTGGCTGACTGCGTTCCGCCCCAATTCATCCGAACCCCTTGACCCCTGCGCCAGAATGCAATAATCTAGACGAACATTACAAAAATTCGAGAGGTGGGCGTTGTAATTATGACTGAGATACAGCAGGTGTTGGATCGTGTGCTGCTGTCGGTTCAGAAACCGGGGCGATACGTCGGCGGCGAGTATAACAGCGTTTCGAAGGACTGGGATTCGGTTTCTTTCCGGGCGGTCATGGCCTTTCCGGATATCTACGATATTGGCATGTCCAACCTGGGCTGGATGATTCTGTACGGGTTGATCAACGATCAGCCGGACATGTTCGCGGATCGCGTGTTCAGTCCGTGGTCCGACATGGAAGAGGTGATGCGGCGCGAAGGGCTGCCGCTGTACGGCCTCGAGAGCAAGCGCCCCCTGCGCGATTTCGACCTGATCGGGATCAGCCTGCCTTACGAGCAGTTGTATACCAACGTGCTCAACATGCTCGATCTGGCCGGGATGCCGGTGCGCGCTGCCGACCGGGACGAGAGCTACCCGGTCGTGATCGCGGGCGGTCACGCCTGCTTCAACCCGGAACCGATGGCCGATTTCATCGACGCGTTTGCCATTGGCGAAGGCGAAGAGGTGATGATGGACATCTGCCGGACGCTGCGCGACCTGCGCGGGCAGCCGCGCGACGTCCAACTGCGCGCCCTGGCCGAGATCGACGGCGTGTACGTCCCGCGCTTCTACGACGTGACCTATTACGCCGATGGCACCGTCGCCGGGGTGAGCCCCAACACGCCGGGCGTGCCCAAGACCGTTCGCAAGCGGATCGTGCCCGTCCTGCCCAAACCGTTCACGCGGTTCCTGGTGCCGCACGTAGACACGATCCACAACCGGGCGCCGATCGAGATCATGCGCGGCTGCACGCGCGGCTGCCGGTTCTGCCACGCGGGCATGGTGACGCGCCCGGTGCGGGAGCGCCCGGTCGAGGAAGTCGTCGCGGCGGCGGAAGAGATCGTGCGCAACACGGGCTTCGAGGAGTTGGGGCTGCTGAGCCTCTCGTCGTCGGACTACACGCCGGTCAAGGAGCTGGTGAACGCGATCAGCGAGAAGTTCGACGGCCAGAACATCAGCGTCGGCCTGCCGAGCCTGCGCATCGAGTCGGTGAGCGTCGACCTGATGGACGCGCTCCAGAACACGCGGCGCAGTGGGTTCACCTTCGCGCCCGAAGCGGCCACCGAGAGCATGCGCAACCGGATCAACAAGACGGTGTCGGACGACCAGCTTCTCGCCACGGCGCGCGAGGTGTATTCGCGCGGGTGGGTGACGATCAAGCTGTATTTCATGATCGGGCATCCCAGCGAGACGCTGGACGACGTTCAGGCTATCGTCGACCTGGCGCGCGCGGTGCTGGCCGAGGGGCGCAACATTCACGGCAAGAAAGCGACCGTCAACGTGGGCGTGAGCACGTTCGTCCCCAAGCCTCACACGCCGTTCCAGTGGGTGCCGCTGGACACGCTCGACCAGATCACCGCGAAACAGCGCCTGCTCAAGCGTGGGCTGCGCGGGCACGGCCTCAACCTGCGGTGGAACCGGCCCGAAGAGACGCTGCTCGAAGCGTTCTTGAGCCGGGGCGACCGCCGCCTGGGCGCGGTCATCGAGCGCGCGTGGCGGCTGGGCACGAAGTTCGACGCGTGGCAGGAGCACCACGATCACGACGCGTGGCGGCAGGCGTTCGAGGCCGAAGGGCTGGAGATGGATTTCTACACGCACCGGCCCCGGTCGGTCGACGAAGTGTTCCCGTGGGATCACCTGGACATCGCGGTGAAGAAGTCCTTCCTGAAGGAAGATTACCTGATGTCGCTGGAGGGCGAAACGCGCGACGACTGCCGGAACCAGTGCTTCGCGTGCGGGATTCTGCCGAAGTTCCGGGAGACGCGGATGGAAACGCCGGCAGAGGCGTGGAAGTGCCCGCCGGTGGTGCCCAGGGCGCTGCGCAAACGCCCGGCGGAGGTGATCCCGTTGACCCCGCGCTAGGCTAAGGCATGGCGAAAATAGAGTGCCCCATCGTTTGAGGTGGGGCGCTTTTCGTTCAGGTAATGCTGACCGAGCCGAAAACCGTGCTGGCGGTGACCTCGAGGCTGACTTGATCGCCCGGATCGCCGTCGGGCAGGTTGGTATACACGCCCGGCTCCACTTCACGGAAGCGGTTGGGGTTGATGCGCAGGCGCCCGAACGGGCCGGTTTTCACCGTGATGATCGCCTGCGACCGGTCCGGGATCGAGATGCGGACGTCGCCCAGGGTGGAGCGGGCAACAATCGGCCCGTCGGTGCGGATCGGGCAGGCGACGCTGACGTGTCCCAGGCCGGAGGCAATATAGGCGCGGGTGATGTCCAGGCCGCGCAGGTCCACGTCCAGGCGGCCCAGAAACGCGCTCACCAGCAGTTCCCAGGGCAGGTCCTGCGCGATGCCGAGGTCCCAATCGGCGAGGGACATCCACCAGGTGTGGCCGCGCTGCATTTTGAGCGTGGCGTGGTTGTTGCGGACGGTGAGCGCCGGGCGCGAGCGGGCGGTGTACTGCCCGGCGATGAGGCGGCCCGGCTTGCGCAGTGCGCGCAACTGCACGTCAAGCTCGCCGCTCTCGACCTCGAGCGAGGCGGACTGCACGCTGCCGCGCGTGATGCCGAAGGTGTGGTCGGACCAGCCCAGGCCGATGTCGCCGCGGGCGAGCAGTTGAATCCCCAACAGGACCAGCACCAGCGGCCAGTACGCGCTCACGTCGAGATCGATCAGCAGGAAGTTGCCCAGCAGCAGCAGCGCGCCGCCGATGATCAACACGAACGGCCAGAGCCAGAGGATGCGCTTCGCCATCGGTTCCTCCTAGACTTCCAGCAGATAGTCCTGTAGCAGTTGGTGCGCGGACGAATGGCGCAGCCGGTTGAGCGCCTGGGCCTCCAGCTGGCGGACTCGCTCGCGCGTCACGCCGATCTGCTGGCCGACCTCTTCCAGCGTGTGCGTTTCTCCGTCCAATAAACCATAGCGCAATTGCAGAATATGCGCCTCTCGCTGGGGCAGGCGGGCCAGGACCTGCGCCAGATGCTCGCGCAGCAGGTTGTTGGTCACGACCTCGGCTGGCTCTGGGCTGGATTTGTCCTCGATGAAGTCCCCGAACTCGGAGTCGGCGTCTTCCTCGATCGGCGTTTCCAGGCTGATCGGCCTGCGCGAGATCTCGATCAGGTTGGTGATCTTGTCCGGCGTGGTTTCCATCGCGTCGGCCAGCTCGTCGGTGTTCGGCTCGCGGCCCAATTCCTGGGTGAGCTGGGTGGACACGCGGCGCAGGCGGTTGATCTGGTCGCCCATGTGCACCGGCACGCGAATCGTCCGCCCCTGGTCGGCCACGGCGCGGCTGACGGCCTGCCGGATCCACCACGTCGCGTAGGTGCTGAATTTGTGGCCGCGCTGGTACTCGAACTTGCGCGCGGCGCGGATCAGGCCGATGTTGCCTTCCTGGATGAGATCGAGAAACTGCACGCCGCGCCCGATGTACTTTTTCGCCACGCTGATGACCAGGCGCGAGTTGGCACGCACCAGGTATTCCTGGGCGGCTTCGCCATCCTCGACCAGCCATTCAAGCTCAGCGATGTCGTCGGCGGGCAGACTGTCGCCATATTCGCGGATCTGCTCGGCGGCCAGTTTGCCGGCCTCCATGCGTTTCGCCAGCGCGACTTCTTCCTCGGCGGTCAGCAGGGGAACGCGCCCGGCTTCCTTCAGGTACAGCCCGACGACGTCGTCGGTATCGAGCGCCTGCTGGTAGCCTTCATCCTTGATGAGGTCCTCATACAGCGCGCTCGGGTCGAGGGCCGCTTCGTGCTCCTCGTCCTCCTCCGCGAGCTGCGGCTCGCCCTCTTCCGCCTCGGACTCGGCAGGCAGCGCCGGCACGACTTCGATGCCGGCGGACCCCAACGCGTCGAGCAACTCGTCCAGCAGCTCGACATTGTGCTCCAGGGCGGGCATGAGCGTCAGGATATCATCGTAGGTGACGTATCCCTGCGTCTCGCCCTGAGACACGAGCTGTTGCCAGAGTTGGTTATCGGGTGTTATCGATTGCGTTTGTTGCGTTTCGACTACGGTCATTTCACGTTTACTGTCAGGCCTTTGACACAAAAACACCCTACCGCCAACGGTAGGGCGCCCTAGATTTCCCCGGACAACCGGAGACAGGCACTAGGGCCCAGGAGACGTGGCTTCACCCGTATCAGGCGTCACGTCGGGTGTTGGCGTGATCTGAAGCGATGCAGATAGCATGTTCAATAGCAAATCAACGATGGACTTGCGGATCAGGTAGATCCGTTGACGTTCGGGCGAGTCAACGTACACATAGTATGCCACATGATCGGGATTCGCGTCACCTACCTCGATGAGCGACTCGAATGGGCGGCCCGTTGAGTCGGTGGCGCGAAAACGGCAGCGATATGCCGGCTCGGGCCGAAGCCCGAACAGCTCCAGGTTGGCGGGCGTGGCGTCGAACCACTGCTCGGCGGCCATGAGCACCAGCGATGCAGCCGCTTCGTTGACCAGGGTCTGGTTGATGCCGGCTGCCGCGATCTCGTCCTGGATGCCGGATATGCTAGGAGCGTACCATAACCCGCTCTCGTCGCGCATCACCAATCTGCCTGTACCTGTAGTGACATCCAGCACATCTATCCCGATGATCTGTGCAGGACGGGACAATTCCGGGTACAGGACAGACTCGAGCTGGGCTTGCCGGGTTGCCTCGTAGTTCAGAAGCTGTGCTTGCTGCGCTGCCGGGTCGTCGAGCATGAGGCCCGCGACCAGCACCGCCGCGAAACCGGCCAGCACGATATACCCTGCCTGGCGCTTGACCATCTCAGTGTCCTGACGAAGCTCCGCAAGCCTGCCCCTAGAGTTTAACCTAACGGCGGCGATACCACCAAACCGCTCCGCCGGCCAGCAGCACCAGGCCCGGCAGGATCACCATGGTGATGGTGGCGATCGTCGTGCGTTCCCGGTCGCTGACCACTACGGCGAGCCGGGTGGGATCGCTCACCGGGCTGAAGCTGACCGCGTCCACGAAACCGGTCAGCCAGTCGACGGTGTCCGTCCAGAGGAAGGTGTTGCCCGGATACTCCTCGACGAAATCGTTCTTGAAGACGTCCGAATCGCCGATGACGATCACCCTGGGCTTCGTCTCTTCCTGGCTTTCGACCGAGTAACGCGCGGTGGCGGCCAGCAGCAGCGGGCCGGGCGTGTCCGCGCCCTGGTCGAAGGCGATCTGCGAGTCGGACAGGATGCCTTCCAGATTGCTCTCGGCAAACGACCCGTCGGACGAGTACAGCAGCGGCGCGCGCTGGTAGCGGCCCTGCCGGACGGTGGGCGTCTCGGCCAGCTCGATCGCGCGCACGAACTGCATCACGATCTGCGCGTCGCGCACGTCGGCCAGCATCTGGTGCGGCGCGATCTGGTCTACCAACAGGGTGAACTCGTTCCCGATTGCCAGCCGCGTCTCGATGACGACGCTATCCCGCACGCGAATCCCGAACTCGTCCCAGAGGTATTCGCTGAAGGCGCTGCCCTCTTCCAAGAAGGTGTTGGTGAGCGACGTGCCGATGTCCACCAGCGGCGGATCGGTGAAGATCGCCAGCCGACCGCCACGCTGCAAAAAGTCGTCGATGAGCTGCACCTCGGCTTCGACGAACGGCGTGCGCGCCCCGGCGATGATCAGCGCGTTGGCGTCGTCCGGAATGCCAGTGTTGAGCGCGTCCATCAGGCGCAGCGGCTCGACGGCGATGCCCGCACCCTCCAGGCTGACGCGCAGGCGCGAGATCCCGATCTTGTCCACCCGGTCGAGGTCCAGCTCGCCGTGGCCGGTAGTGAAATACACCTTGAACTGCCCGGCAGAGGCGACGGTCTTCAACCCGGTCGTGATGGCGCGCTCGTCTACACCGCCCAGGTAGAGCGGGGGCGTGCGCGGGTCCGGGTTCCCATCGGCACCCAGCACGGACAGGAACAGGTCGCCGTCATAGCCGGGTTGGTAGCCGTACTGTTGGGCGAGATCGGGGCGCTCGTCGGGATCGACATAGGCGACTTCGACCGTGCCGTCGCCCTCGGCCTCGTACTGGCGCAGCAGCAGATCGGCGGACTCCTGCTCGCGGAGCGCGTTTCGGCTGAAGAACCCGACGATGCGCACCCGGAAGCCGCGATCCTGAAGCTGGTCGATGGTAGTGAGCGTGGTCGAACTCAGCGAATAGCGTTGGCGCGACGTGAGATCGACGGTGATGTTGGCCCGGTCGACCAGCAGGTAGACGAGGATGATGAAGCCGACGAACAGGACCGTGATCAATATGCTGGTGGTGGCGTATGCCGTCTGGCGCCCCGTGATCCACGCCTGGAACTCGCCGGGGGCCGCCCGCATCCACACGGCGATCCCGGCCACGCCGGCGGCGACGCAGGCGAAGACCGGAAGCGACACGTCGCGGGTGATGAAAAACAGGATTCCCCCGGCGACCAGCGCCACGGCGCCGGCCACGCCAACCCAACTGATGAGCGCCGCCTGTTTGGCGGTCGTCGGCTGGTCCATCAGCGCCACCTCCGCGATTCGATCAGGCGGGTGGTGATGAAGATCACGGCCACGATCAGCCCGATGAAGAACACGACATCCTCGAACCGGATCACGCCGATCAGGAACGACGTGGAATAGTGCGATTGCAGGCTCAGCGACCGGATGACCTCGGCCACGGGACGGTTCTGGATCACGCTGCCGGCGAAGTCGCCCAGCCACAGGATGAACAGGGCGGAGATGCTCAGGAACCCGGCAACGACCTGGTTCTCGGTCACTGCCGAGAACAGCAACCCTACCGCCAGCGCCGCGCCGCCGAACAACCAGATGCCCATGTACCCGCTGATGACCGGGCCAATGTCGAGCTCCGGGGCGATCTCGTAGGCGCGGACGGTGGTGATCGACAGCCAGATCGCCTGGTAGGTCAGCGTCAGGCCGAGGATGAACGTGTAATAGGTCCACGCGCCGAGGAACTTGCCGAGGACGATATCGCCGTCACGCGCGGGGGCGGTCAGCAGCAGCTCGAGCGTGCCCTCGCGCGATTCTTCCGCGAAGAGGCGCATGGTGAGCAGCGGCGCGAAGAAGATCGTGAGGAACCCGAACGCAGCGAGCACCGCGGTGCCGTCCGGCGGGCGCTGGCCCACGCGCGAGGCCAGATCGGTGTTGAACTGGAACCCGGTCAGCATCAGGATTGCGAAGGCGACGAGATAGGCGATGGGCGAGGTGAAGTACTGGCTCAACTCGCGCCGGGCGATGATGGCGACGTTACGCACGGCGGGCACCTCCTGACCGGGACGCCGGCTGGTCGAGGCGCGTCGTCAGTTCCAGGAAGATCTCCTCCAGCGTGACGGCCCACGGGCGCAGCTCCAGCAGCTCCAGGCCCTGGCTGACGATTGCCGAGGCGAGTGCCGGGCGAATTTCGCTGTTGGGCTTCACCTGGATGATGAAGCCGTCGGCGTGGGGCTCGACCGACCTGACCCCCTGGACCGCGCCGACCAGCCGCGCGATCTCGCGCCGGTCCGCCCGGCCACCGACGCGTAGAAAGACCTGCACGCCGCGCTGCAGGTGGTCGCGCAGGTGCTCCGGCGTGTCGATCGCCACGATTCGCCCGCGGTCGATGATGATGATGCGGTCGCAGACCTGTTCAGCTTCGGGCAGGATGTGGGTGCTCAAAAGGACGGTGCGCGTCTTGCCGAGTTGGCGCACCAGCGCCCGCACGTCCTGCACCTGGTGCGGGTCCAGGCCGATCGTCGGCTCGTCCAGGATCAGGACCTCGGGATCGTGCACGATGGCCTGGGCCAGCCCGACGCGCTGGCGCATGCCTTTCGACAGGCTGCGAACCAGGCTGCGCGCCCGGTCGGCCATGCCCACCAGGTCGAGCACCTCAGCGACCCGCTGGCGGCGGTTCTTGACGCCGTGAATCTCGGCCATGAAGTCCAGGTAGCCGCGCACCGTCATATCCCGGTAGAGCGGCACCGTCTCCGGGAGGTAGCCGACGTGCCGCCGCATTTCGAGCGACTGCTCGACCACATCGAACCCGGCGACGGTGGCGTGACCGCTGGTCGGCGGCATGAAGCCCGTCAGGATGCGCATGGTCGTCGTCTTCCCGGCGCCGTTCGGGCCGAGAAACCCCAGAATTTCGCCGGGTTGGGCGCTGAAGCTGATCGAATCGAGCGCGACGAAACGCCCGTACCGCTTGGTCAACTGCGACACGTCAATCATTGCCACTGCCACCAGAAATAAAAAGCACGATGTGTGACCATGTGCTTTAGTCTCTCGATCCTGTCACCCATTTTAGCGCATTGTGCGGCTTGGCTCGCGCAACGTTGGGCTAATTCTACGTCCTTGACAACTTTCGGACAAAACCGCCCTGCCGCCAATGCCCCGCCAATCGTACCGGCAGGGCAGGGACGGCGCGCTAGCGGGCCGACATCGTCGCGCTGAACCAGGGCGGCAGCGTGACCTGCGCCATGGGCCGCCATGCCCACCCATCAGGCGCCGGGACGGACGCCGGCACGCTGCATTTGAAGTAGTAATCGATGCCGACTTCGGGCGGCGGCGAGGTGATGGTGACGTCGTTGGGCGCGACGAAATCGAACCGGCGGTCGGGCTCGGCCTGGATGACGACCGGCGCTTCGAGCATGTCTTCCAGCCGCCGCCGCAAAGTCTGGTGGAGCGGCGCGGTGTCGCGATCGATGGCGAAGCGGGGGAAGGCGAATTCCGGATCGCCGGCGCGGCCCAGGATGGCGTCGCCTTGCTGGACGATGGCGACCAGGGCGCAGTGGAACACGTGCCGGTCGATGACGTCGTGCGCGTCCTGGCCCGGCGTGTCCTGGCGGCGGGCGCGCTCGCTCGCAATAATGCGCTGGAGCTGTTCGGTCGCATTATCGACCGAATCGTTCAGGATCAGGTAGTGGCACTGCGGGGCGAACGTCATTTCGAAGCGCGCGCGCTCCAGGCGTTCTTTCACCTCTTCGGGGGTGACGTTGCCGCGATGCTCGATGCGCTCGGCCAGGATATCGAGATTGGATGGCGTCACGAAGATCAGGACGACGTGCTCGGCGTAGGCGTCGAGAATCTCGCTGGCCCCCAGAAATTCGATGTCCGCGATCAGGTCGCGGCCTTTGGCAATCGCCTCCTCGACGGTTTGCCGCGGCGTGCCGTAGAAGTCATCGAGATGGACGTTCTGATACTCGACCAACGCGTCGGTGTCGATCAGGCGTTGGAATTCCTGGTGGGTGACGAACCAGTGCTCGCGCCCCTGCTGTTCGCCCACGCGCATGTCACGCGTGGTCATCGTCGCCAACTGGTCGAGATCGCCAAAATGAGCCTGGGCCGGTTTCATCAACGTGTTTTTTCCGGCAGCGGATGGGCCGACGAGAATGAACAGAATTCCCTGGCGCGGCATGGGCGTCCTTTCTGGTGGAACGGTCGAACAAGTCGCTACGCTGATAGCAGAAAGTGTAGCACGCTCCGGGCCTTTGGGCTATGCCAATTCGCAAAGAAACGGGCCGCACACACGCGGCCCGTTTCGGGAACTCATCCGGTTCTGCGAGCGTTATTCAGCGACGCGGATGTCGTCGATGTACCAGCCATCCCCGGTGCTGCTGCTGCTGCCGCCACGCCCATCCAGCCGGAAGCGGATGTTGATCTTCTGCCCGGCGAAGGCGCTCAGATCGATGTGTCGTTCGCGCCAGGTGTTGTCGGTGCCGGTTGCCGACCGGACGGGTGGGCGCCATGTGAAGCCCTCGTCCGTCGATATTTCGGTGTAGACCGTGTCGCTCCAGCCCAGGGACCGTCGATCCCAGTAGGTCAGGGCCGGGTTGGCCGTGCCGGTCAGGTCGATCAATCCTTCCAGGGTCAGCGACATGTCGTTCATGTGGAAGTAGTTACCGGATGGGCTGTCGGTGAACACGCGCCCGGTGATACCGAAGTTCACCAGGACGCGCGCGTTCCCGCCGCGCTCGTAGTATTCCACTACGATGGTATGAGGGCCTTCGTTCAGAGTGACGTCGGCAACATCCGGGCTGGACGGGAAGCCGCGATCGACCCACCTGTTGATCACCGTCGCGCCATCGACCCTCACACGGATGCCGTCGTCGGACTGCGTTTGAATCTGGTACTGCGTGTCGTCATTCGCCACCTGGATGGTGCGCGTCCACCGGACCAGGAAGTAGTCGTACACACCCGGCAGCTCGGCTGGCCCGCCGCTGCCCCAATCGAAGTCGATCTGGGCGTCCTGGCGCGTGGTGACCAGCTCGCCGGCATCGAATGCCCGGTTGTGGTTGAGATCGTTGAAGTATTCGGCAGTCCAGCCGCCCGGCCCCAGAGCGCTGCCGCTGCCCACCGTGCGGAACATGGACATGCGGGCCCAGGTGCCATCCATCACCCAGTAGTCGTTATCGGATTCGACGTCTTCGTTGAACGGTAGCGGGAAGGTGGGCTCGATACCGTCACGATCCACGATCGAAACGTCGTCGATCCACCAGCCATCGGCTACGCGCCCGTCGCGGACTGCGTACAGCCGGAACCGGATGCGGATCCACTTGCCGATGTAGTCGCTCATGTCGGCTTGGCCGACCTGGCGCCGATCCCAGGAGGAGGTGGTTTCGTAACGGTGTCTGAATACCTCGTCCCAACCCCGCCAGGTCATGCCGTTATCGTCGGACACATTGATCTCGACCAGGGCATAATCCTCGTAGGCGAGGTCGAACGCCTCCCAGAAGTAGAGCGTCGGCTTGACCGTCCCCGTCAGGTCGACCGCGCCACGCAGTTCGAGGATCGCGTTGGAGCCGTGCTTGTACTGGACGCCGTACGAGTCGGTGTAGGCCACGGCGCCATCGTGCTTGTTCTCCGGCGCGATCGTCCAGGTGCCGCCGGCATACCAGTTGTTGTCGCCGCGCTCGAACCCGTCGGAGAACGGCAAGGTGCGGACCGGTTCGTTGAATTCCTGGAAGCACACATCGTCAACCCACCAGCCGTCTTCGGTCGCCGAGTTGTAGAGCGCATCCAGCCGGAAGCGCACTCGGATGACCTGGCCGACGTAGTTTCGCAGGCTGACGCTTTCGCGCGTCCACGACAGGTTGGTGTTATAACGATGATCGACTACCAGCCGGTACCCTGCCGGCAGGTTGTTGTACTGGTAAGTCCAGATGGCGGTCCAGCTTGTCCCGTCATCGGTCGAAACCTCGACGTAGAGATCGTCGGCATAGCCCACGTCCCACTGGTGCCAGAACGCCATCTCCGGGTTGCTCGACCCGGTCAAGTCGAGCCTCGCGCTGAGCTGGAGCGAGCTGTTGGTTTCGTGGGCATAGTTCTGCCCTGGGCTGTCGGACCAGAACTGCGATCCGCTGTGCGCGGTGATGGTCTGGTTGTAGGGTTGGCTGGGGTTGTAGTCCGGCCCATTGACGATGGCCCACGTCCCGCCTGCAATCCAGTCGGAGCCGCCCGTCTCCATGTTGTCGCACCAGTTCGGCGTGATGACCGCGTCGGGCTTGTTGCGCAGCGAGAAATCGTCGATCCACCATCCATCGTCTACCTGAGTGTGGCTGCGGGCATCCAACCGGAAGCGCAGGTGGATCACGCTCCCGGCATAATCGGCGAGCGACAGAACCACCTGGGTCCAGCCTGTGTTTGTGGTATTCACTGTCAGATAGTTACCCGTCAGCGGTTCCCAGGTATAGCGATTGTTCGTTGATACCTCGATGTAAATCGCGTCGTTGTAGCCGAGCTCATAGCGGTGCCAGAACACCACCTCCGGATCGATCACGGGGTTGCCGTCCAACTGGTCGTTGTCGAGCACGATCACGCCATCCAATTCCAGCGTGTTGTTCGAGCCGTGTTGGTAGCTGGCGCCGGGACTGTCCGACCAGGCCAGGCTGCCGCTGTGGACCTCTTCGTTGCTGCGGGCCCAGGTTCCGCCAGGATACCAGTGCGAGGCGCCTTCCATGTCATCGGCAAACCCGACGGTATAGCGTTTGATGACTTCTTCCTTGACCGAGATGTCGTCGATCCACCATCCATCCGCCGTGCTCCAGCTAGTGGCATGCAGGATGAACCTGATCTCGATGATCTCGTTGCTGAAATCGCGTCCGAGGTTGGGGCCAGGGCCGTCGGGATCGGCGAAGTTCGACAGATCGAACGTCTGGCGCGTCCAACCGAGGTCGGTTTCGTTATAGTGCAGGTTGTAATCGGTCCAGTTGTCGGTCCCGGCTACGGACAGACCCACGCGCGCGTACGTGTTGGCGTTCAGGTTGAAGCGATCCCAGAATTCCAGCTTGGGGTTGGACGAGCCGCGCAGGTCGATATACCCGCGCAGGGCCAGGATGCAGTAGGAATTGGGAGCGTAGCTAGTTCCTGGGCTGTCGGACCATGCCGTTGGCGCGCTGCGGTAGGCTTCGTCGGAGATGGCCCAGTTGCAATCGCCTTCGTCCAGCATGGAGACTTCGTCGAGCAGGATGACGCTCGCGCGCGCGCCCCAACCGTTGTCGAACATTTCGACGATGATGTCATTTTGGCCGGCGGTGGGCGTGAAGGTACGCGTGATCCAGTTGTCCCGGTCAGGGTTCCAACTCCACGAGTCGTAGATCGCGACGCCGCCAATCCAGATGCGCATGCCGTCATCCTTGCGAAACCGGAGCGTGTATTGCTTGGCTTCGAGGTTGGCGGAATTCGTGAAGCGCGCGTAGAAGTTGCGGTCAACGCCGCCGCCAGGGCTGTCGGACCAGTAATGATCCAACGTTTCGAAGGTCGTCCGCCAGTCGCCCTTTCCCGGATTGTACTTGCCAGTCGACATGCTCGAATCATAGGACGAGCAACTGTCCGTATTGCACATGTTCCAGAACTCGGCGTTCCAGGGGCCGAGCAGCCCGTCGAAGTCGTGCTCCCACCAGTCGGGATGTTCCCCTTTGTCTTCGAACGGGTATCCGAAGTTCTGGTCGGGCGGGGTCGGGCTGGGGCCGGGCGTGTTGGTGTTCGTCGGTGTGGGCGACGGTGTCACGTCGGTAGGGGTGGGGGACGGCCCGGTTGTCGGGGTAGCCGTCTCCGGCGCGGGCGTGTTGGTCGTCAGGCGCGGGTTTTCCGGCGTGTATGACGCGACCGCTGCTACCTGCTCCCAGAACTGATCCGCGGACAGGGTATCACGTGGCTCGATCGTGCCGCCCAGCAGGTTGTAAACCGCGTTACTGAAGACATTGCCCACGGCTGGCCCGGTAATCGTCAGGACGGCGATCAGGGCGATCGTTACCAGTGCCAGGATCAGCACGTATTCGATGATCGCCTGGCCGCGCGTCTGCGACCGTTTCACCAGCCGGAACCAGAGATGTGCGCGCCTAGCGGAGCGCGATTGTCCAGTTCTGTGGTTGGTCATCTATGTATCCCCTCCTGCTCTGACGGGGCGTTCGTTTCCGTATACCCTTGTTATAGAACGTAGCGAGCGGCGTATGTCAGTCTCAGTGTAACACATCAGCTACTCGACAGGACGCAAAGAATGGCCTGCTGTTCCTACATCTAATAGTACCTGACTCTGCGAGGAACGGGGTTCATGATTTGTAGAAGAGTTGTCGGAAATCATTGACAAATGGACAATCGCAAACGCGCCAGCCGTCACTGGTCTTTCCAGGAGGCTCGTGTTAGGCTCAGCGTACCACAATATTCTGATACATGGAAAGGGAATTAGATCTATGAGCGCTACGTTGATTGACGGCAAAGCGGTCGCTGCCCGCATCCGAGAGCAGATCGCCGCGGATGTCGCCAGGATGGAAGCCGAGCACGGCGTCCGCCCCGGTTTGGCGGCGGTCCTGGTGGGCGACAACCCGGCCTCGCAAAGTTACGTGCGGATGAAACGCAAGGCATGCGATCAGGTTGGGATCGCGTCCTTCGGGCACAACCTGCCCGCCGACGCGACTCAGGAGGAAGTCGAGCGCCTGGTCGGGGAGTTGAACGCCGATCCGCAGGTGCACGGGATCCTGGTCCAGCTCCCGCTTCCCAAACACCTCGACGAGGAACGAATCCTGAGCATGATCAGCCTCCACAAGGACGTGGATGGGTTCCACCCGGTCAACATCGGGCGGCTGGCGATGAAAGGCCGCGACCCGCTGTTCATCCCCTGCACGCCACACGGCGCGATGGTCCTGCTCGAGGAGGCGGGCGCCACGTTCGAAGGCGCGAACGCCGTCGTCCTGGGGCGCAGCAACATCGTCGGCCTGCCCGCCGCGCTGCTGTTGATTCACCGCAACGCCACCGTGACCGTCTGCCACAGCCGGACGAAGGACCTGCCCGCGGTGTGCCGCTCGGCTGATATTCTGATCGCTGCGGTGGGGCGCCCGGAGATGGTGAAAGCCGACTGGGTCAAGCCCGGCGCGTACGTGATCGACGTCGGCTCGAACCAAGTAGACGATCCGGCCAGCGAAAAGGGCTATCGCTGGGTGGGCGATGTCGCGTTCGACGAGGTGAAGGAAGTGGCGGGCGCGCTGACGCCGTCGCCGGGCGGCGTTGGCCCGATGACGATCGCGATGCTGCTCAAGAATACGCTGCGTGGGGCCGAGTTGGTGCTTTCGGGCCAGGTTTAGCCAGGGCCCAGAACCTTGTCACCCATGCTGGACGCGTGCTACACTGGCGTGCTGCCGGATAGGGTGGCGCGCGTCCTCAGTTCAGGGGAAACGGAATAATGTCTACTTTGCTGATCAAACATGCCGCGGTGCTCGTCACGATGGACGACGAGCGGCGCGAGATTCGCGACGGCGGGCTGTTCGTCCGCGACAACGTGATCGAGGCGGTCGGCCCCACGGCTGAGCTGCCGGACGCCGCGGACGAGGTGCTCGACCTGAGCGGTCACATCGTGCTGCCCGGCCTGGTGAACACGCACCACCACATGTACCAATCGCTCACGCGCGTGATCCCCGCCGGGCAGAACAAAGAGCTGTTCGGATGGTTGCGCGCGCTGTACCCGATCTGGGCGGGCTTGCGGGCCGAGGCAGTCTACGTGAGCGCCAAACTGGCCGCGGCTGAACTGGCGCTGTCCGGCTGCACCACGTCCAGCGACCACCTCTACATCTTCCCCAACGACGTGACGCTCGAAGACGAGATTCGCGGGGTGGGGGAGGTCGGCCTGCGCTTCCACGCCACGCGCGGCAGCATGAGCCTGGGCGAGAGCAAAGGCGGCCTGCCGCCGGACAGCGTGGTCGAAGACGAGGACGCCATTCTCGCCGACAGCCAGCGGGTGATCGAGGCGTTCCACGACAACAGCCGCTATGCCATGCTGCGCATCGGGCTGGCGCCGTGCTCGCCGTTCAGCGTCACGCGCGACCTGATGCGCGCCTCGGCGGAACTGGCGCGCAGCTATCCCGGCGTGCGGCTCCACACGCACCTGGCCGAGACGAAGCCGGACGTCGAATACAGCCTCGAGCAGTTCGGCCTGCTTCCGGGCGACTACGCCGAGGACGTCGGCTGGATCGGCGAGGACGTGTGGCACGCCCACTGTGTCCACCTGACGCCCGAAGCGCTGGACAAGTTCGGGCGGACGGGGACCGGCGTGGCGCACTGCCCGGCGAGCAACGCGCGGCTCGCCAGCGGGATCGCCCAGGTGCGCGGGATGCTCGACCGCGGCGTGCCGGTTGGCATGGGCGTGGATGGCTCGGCCAGCAACGACAGCGGCCACTTGCTGAACGAGGCGCGGCTGGCGCTGTTGATGCAGCGCGCGCTGACGTGCGATCCCGACGTGCTGACGGCGCGCGACGCGCTGGAGCTCGCCACGCTGGGCGGCGCGCGCGTCCTGGGCCGGGACGACATCGGCGCGTTCAAGCCGGGCATGGCGGCGGATTTCGTCGCCTACGACCTGGGCGACGTGGCGTATGCTGGCGCGCTGCACGACCCGGTGGCCGCGCTCATCTTCTGCACGTCGATCAACGTGGCTTACAACGTGGTCAACGGCAAATTCGTCGTGCGCGAGGGGCGGCTCGCCAACCTGGAGCTTGAGCCGCTGATCGAGCAGCACAACGCGATTGCCAGGGCGCTGGTGGATGGAGAAGCGACCTGATGGCCGAGCGCCTGATCATCCAAAACGGGCAGGTGGTGACCCCGGCGGCGGCGCTGGCTGCCGACGTGCTGGTCGAGGATGGGCGGATCGCCGGGGTGGTGGCGCCGGGCGCGGTGGCGTGGGCAGGCGCCCGCGCGATCGATGCCGGCGGATGCCTGGTTTTCCCCGGCGTGGTCGATCCGCACACGCACATCCAGCTCGACACCGGCATTTACCAGACGGTCGATAACTGGGAGATCGGGACGCGAACGGCGGCCTTCGGCGGCGCGACGACCGTGGTCGACTTCGCGACGCAGTTTCCCGGCATGACGTTTCCCCAGGCGCTGGAGGCGCGCCTCGCAGAATGCCAGCCGGCGCTGATCGATTACGGCCTGCACATGATGGTCACCGATCTGCCGCGCGATCCGGACGAGGCGCGGCGCTGGCTGGAAGCACTGCGCGACCTGGGCGTGCCCAGCATCAAGCTGTACACGACCTACCGGCCCAACTACTACGCCGACGACGCGACGCTGCTGCACACGTTCCGCGCCATGCCGGGCGACATGCTGGCGATGCTCCACTGCGAGAATGACGCGATGGTGACCGACGCGACCGAGCGGCTGGTCGCTGCCGGCAAGACGAGTTGGGCCTATCACGGGCAGGGACGCCCCCCGGAAGCCGAAGTCGAGTCGATCCGGCGCGTGATGCACCTGGCGAAAGTGGCCGGGGCGGCGGTCTACATCGTGCACAACTCGACCGCCCAATCGGTCCGGCAGGTTGCCAAGGCGCAGCGGGCGAACGACGGTCCGCCGGTGTTCTGCGAGACGTGTCCGCAGTACTTCTGGCTGGACGACAGCCGCTACACGGCGCCCAACGCCGAGCATTTCATCCTCCAGCCGCCGCTGCGCCCGCGCGCGTGGCAGGTCGATCTGCTCGACGTGTGGACGACCATCAGCGCGGTGTCGACCGATCACTGTGATTACTCGCTGGCGCAGAAGCAGGAACACCGCGATTTCACCAGAACGCCGGGCGGCCTGCCGGGGCTGGAAACGCTGTTCCAGTTGACCTACACGGCGGGCGTGCACCGGGCCGCCGAGCGGCAGGCCGCGGGCGAGCCGGTGGCGCCGATCCCGCTGACGGAGCTGGCGCGGCTGCTCGCCACCGATCCGGCGCGGATCTTCGGGCTGTTCCCGAAGAAGGGCGCGATCGTGCCGGGCGGTGACGCCGACCTGCTGATCTACGACCCGGCGCCCGAGGTCACCATCCGGGCGGCGGACCAGCATACCATCGGCGGCTACTGCCCGTATGACGGCATGACGGTCCAGGGCCGGGTGCGGACGGTGATCAGCCGGGGCGACGTGCTGGTCGAGGACGGCGTGCTGCGCGGCGAGCCGGGGCGGGGGCAGTTCGTGCGCGGCAAACCGGTCGATTGGGCGCACGTGACGCGAAAAAAGACAGTGACAGTTTGAATAACCCGTGGTATGCTGTCTTGATCATTGCCAATGTGGCATAATTGAGCGGATGAGAGCTTCCGAACCGGAAGCCCAGGACTATTGAACCAAACAGGAGTTTCGAAAGATGCGTAGTTTTCTCGGTCGCGACATTCTATCGTTAAAGGATTTTGACCGTCACGAGTACTTCCGGGTATTCGAGGTGGCCGACATGCTTGAGCCGTATGCGCGGGACCGGCGCAACGGTGATTTGCTCAAGCACAAAACGCTGGTGACGGCCTTCTACCAGCCCAGCACGCGCACGCGTCTGGCAACCGAAGCCGCCATGCACCGCCTGGGCGGGCACGTGACGGGCTTCTCGGATGCCAAGATGACCCGCGCGGGCGACTTTTACCAGGAAGGCATCCAGGACACGGTCAAGATGCTGGAATACTACGGCGACGTGATCGCCATGCGCCACTTCCAGCAGGGCGCGCCGGCGGAAGCCGCGCAGCACGCCAGCGTCCCGGTGATCAACTGCGGCGACGGCTGGGGCGAGCACCCGACCCAGGTGCTGACCGACCTGCTGACCATCAACCGGATGCGCGGCACGCTCGACGGCCTGAAGTGGATCCTGATTGGCGACATGCGCATGCGCACCATGCACAGCATCAGCTACGCGCTGAGCAAGTTCGACTCCAAGGCGTACGTGATCTCGCCCGACGAGATGTACTTCCTGCCGGAATTCGAGACCGAGGTCCGCGATATGGGCTTCCAGTTCGAGCGCAAGGAACACATCGAACAGGTGATCGCCGAAGCGGACGTGATCTACATGGAGCCGGTCGTGCAGCCCGACTACACCAAGGCCCGCGAAGAAGCCACCACCGACAAAGGCCGCACCCCCGCCAATTACCAGGTCACCAAGAAACTGCTGTTTGAGAAAGCCAAGCCCAACGCGATCGTTCTGCACTCGCTGCCCCGCCAGGACGAGCTGACCACCGATGTCGACAACACCCGCTTCCAGCGGTACTGGGTCGAAGCCTACAACGGCGTGCTCACGCGCATGGCGCTGCTGGCCCTGATTCTCGGCGCGGTAGAGTAAGCCGCTTCGTATAGCGACTCGTCGATCAACAGGGCCAGCCATGGGCACATCGCCGTAGCTGGCCCTGAATGCCAACAGGTTTATTATTTGCAGCAGCAAAGGAATTGACACATGCAGACACATCTAGTAGGCCGTGACATGATCACGCCCGACGAGTGGACCGACGACGAACTGAACACCGTGTTCGACGTCGCTTTCGACCTCAAGCGCAAGCGCGCGCTAGGCGAGCCGCACGCGCTGCTGCGCGACAAGGTGCTGGCGATGCTGTTCTTCTTCTCCAGCACGCGCACGCGGGTCAGCTTCGAGGCCGGGATGGCCCAGCTTGGCGGGCACGCCCAGTTCATCGAGAGTAAGACGACCCAGATCGCGCATGGCGACACGGCCAAAGAGATCGGCGAGATCATTGGCCGGTACTGCGACGGCATCGCGATCCGCCAGGTGGACTGGGGCGCGGGCAACCAGTACATCCGCGATGTGGCAGCCGCCAGCCGGGTGCCGGTCCTCAACATGCAGTGCGACTGGTACCACCCGTTCCAGGCGCTGGCCGACATGCTGACCATCTTCGAGCGCTTCGGGCGCGATCCGCGCGGCAAGACGCTGAATATGTCGTGGGCGTACGCGTCGAGCTACCAGAAGCCGCTGTCCGTGCCGCAGAGCCTGATCACGCTGGCGACGCGTTTCGGGATGAACGTGCGCCTGACTCGCCCACCGGAATTCAAGCTGATGCCGGAGATCGAAGACCTGGCCCGCGAGAACGCGCGCAAGGCCGGCGGCAGCTTCGAGGTGCTGGACGACTTCGACGCGGGCTTCACCGGCGCGGACGTGGTGTATCCCAAGAGCTGGGGCGCCACCCTGACGACGACCGACATGGAAGAGTCGAAGCAGATCGCCGGCAAATACTCGGACTGGATCGCCGATTCCAGGCGCATGGCCCTGGCGAACGAGAATGCCATCTACATGCACTGCTTGCCGGCGGACCGCAACATCGAGGTGACCGACGAGGTGATCGACGGGCCGCAGAGCGCCGTGTACGACGAGGCCGAGAACCGTTTGCACGTTCAGAAAGCGGTGATGGCCCTGACAATGCGCTAGGCTCTTGCGCCCGTAGGCGCGGGGGTCCGCCAAGGTTAATAAGCCGATCAACCATGTGGTGTGGGGTGGTCGGCTTTCGTATCGAAAAGTGTTCTATCCAACAAAAAATGCATGATAAGGGGAATATACCATGCCACCAGCCAGAACAGCCGTGATTGCGATCGGGGGAAATTCGCTCATCCTGGACAAGAATAAGCCCCAGGTCGAGCATCAATGGGAAGCCGTGTACGAGACGGCAAAGCATATCGTCGACATGATCCGTGAAGGATGGCGTGTCGTCGTCACGCACGGGAACGGCCCGCAGGTCGGGTTCATCCTGCGCCGTAACGAGCTGGCGTACCCATATGTCCACACGACGCCGATGGACATCATTGGCGCGGACACGCAAGGCAGCATCGGGTACATGCTCCAGCAGGCTATGACCAATGAGTTGCGGCGCGTCGGTATCCGGCGGAACGTGGCGACTGTGGTCACGCAGACGCTGGTCGATCGCAACGATGACGCCTTCAAGAACCCCAACAAACCGATCGGCGGGTTCATGTCGAAGGAAGAAGCAGAGCCGTTTGAAAAAGACGGGTGGACCGTCGTCGAGGATGCCGGGCGCGGATATCGCCGCGTGGTGGCGTCACCCATCCCGGTCGAGATCGTCGAGCTGGACGCGATTAACACCCTGGTCCAGAACGACGTGGTCGTGATCTGCGTGGGTGGCGGCGGAATCCCGGTCACGCGCGATGAGAACGGCAACCTGCACGGCGTGAATGCCGTGATCGACAAAGACCGGGGCACCAGCCTGCTGGCGAACGGGCTTCAGGCCGACCTGTTCGTAATCTCGACCGCGGTCGAGAAAGTCGCGATCAACTTTGGCAAGCCGGACGAGAAATGGCTGGACCGCATGACGCTGGCCGAAGCCAAGCAGTACATGGCCGAAGGGCACTTCGCGCCCGGCAGCATGTACCCGAAGATCGAAGCCGTAGTGAGCTATCTTGAGAAGGGCGGCCCGAAAGCGCTCATCACCAACCCCGAGAACCTCGCGCGGGCGCTGCGCGGCGAGACGGGAACCGTGATCTGCCCGGCTGACGAGTCAGGGAACTCGCCATGCTGGTAAGCGAACTGCGCTGCGTAATCTGCGGTCGCTCGTACAGCCCGGACGACGTCGAATACACCTGCCCGCACTGCGGGCAGGCCGGCACGCTGGACGTCCTGTACGACTATGACGCGCTGCGGCAGCACGTCACGCCGGACGACATCGCGCGCAGCGGCGACCTGTCGATGTGGCGCTATCGCCCGTTGATGCCGCTGGCCGAGGGGGCCGCCGTGCCACCGCTGCTGGTGGGCAACACGCCGATCTACGAAGCGCCGCGCCTGGCGGCGGACCTGGGGCTGTCGCAGGTGTGGGTCAAGGACGATGGCCGGAACCCAACCGGCTCGCTCAAGGACCGGGCCAGCGCCCTGATCGTGGCGCGCGCGATGGCCGAAGGGATCGAAGTGGTCACAACGGCGAGCACCGGCAACGCTGCCGCTGCCCTGGCGGGATTGGCCGCGAGTGTGGGGCTGCCATCGGTGATTTTCGTGCCGGCGGCAGCGCCCGAAGCCAAGATCGCCCAACTGCTGATCTACGGCGCGACGGTGATGCTCGTGCAGGGCAACTATGACAACGCGTTCGATCTGGCGGTCGCCGCGTCCGAGCGCTATGGCTGGTACAACCGCAACACCGGCATGAATCCCTACACGCTGGAAGGCAAGAAGACGGTCGCGTTCGAGGTGGCCGAGCAGTTCGGCTGGGACGTGCCGGACGTGCTGGTGGTGAGCGTCGGTGATGGGAACATCATCAGCGGCGTGTATAAGGGATTCACGGACCTGCTCGAGCTGGGGTGGATCGACCGCATCCCGCGGCTGATCGGCGTCCAGTCCACGGGCAGCGCCGCGTGTTACCAGGCCTGGAAGGCGGGCGCCGATCCGGCCACGATGGCGCCGATCAACGCGCAGACGGTCGCCGACAGCATCGCGGCGGACCTGCCGCGCGACCGCGTGAAAGCGGTGCGCGCCGTCGCGGAGAGCAGCGGGGCATTCGTCGCCGTTCCGGACGAGGCGATCCTGGACGGGATTCCCGCGCTGGCGCGATTGTCCGGCGTGTTTGCCGAGCCGGCGGGCGCCGCGGTGTATGCCGGGGCGCGCGCGGCTATCGACGAGGGCGCCATCCAGGCGGACGATCGGGTCGTGCTGCTGGTGACCGGTAACGGGCTGAAAGACATCAAGAGCGCGATGCGCGTGGCGGGCGCCGGACATCCGGTGGCGCCGGACATCGACGAGGTGGAACGGCTGCGCAGCACGCTGCAGCTTCCGACCTTCAAGTAGGGCCGCGCCGGTCGCGTCCTTGCCTTCAATTGGATACAATTGGTGCAGCATAGCGCTGCCAGGGAGTTTCATGTCTGCCAAGCCAACCCTATCCGTCATCGCGCCAGTCTACAACGAAGCGGGGAACATCAACGAGCTTCACCGCCGCGTGTCCGAAGTGCTGGACACGACCGGCGAGCCGTGGGAGTTCATCTTCGTCAATGATGGCAGCTACGACGGTTCGGCGGAGGAAATGCGCGCCTTGCAGGCGGGCGATCCCCGCGTGCGCGTGATCAATTTCGCGCGCAACTTCGGCCACCAGAACGCGGTCACAGCGGGGACGGACTACGCGCACGGTGACGCTGTCGTGATCATCGACGCCGATCTGCAGGACCCGCCGGAAGTGATTCTCCAACTGCTCGACAAGTGGCGCGAGGGGTATCACGTGGTGTACGCGGTGCGGTCGGAGCGCAAGGGTGAGTCGTGGTTCAAGAAATTCACGGCCAAGCTCTTTTACCGCCTGATTTATCGAATCGCCGAGATCGACATCCCGGTTGATACCGGCGATTTCCGGCTCATGGACCGGCGCGTTGTGGATGCGCTCAAGTCCATGCCCGAGCACAACCGGTTCATCCGGGGCATGACGAGCTGGGTGGGCTTCAGGCAGACGGGCGTGTACTATGTGCGCCAGGAACGGCACGTCGGCGAGACGAAATACCCGCTGCGCAAGATGCTGCGCTTTGCGCTGGACGCGATCACCGGCTTTTCGTACTTCCCGCTGCAAATCACCATCTATGTCAGCCTGGTGCTGGCGCTGCTGGCTGTGCTGGCGGTCCCGGTCGTGGCCTTCTTGCGGTTGTCCGGCAGCACCCTGCAGTTCGAGGGCCAGGCGACGACGTTGGTGGTGGTGCTGTTGATGAGCTCGTTCCAGTTGTTTTTCTTCTTCATCATGGGGCAGTACGTCGCGCGTATCTATGATGAAGTGCGCCAACGACCTTTGTATATCGTGTCCGAGGTATGGGAAGATTCGCCGGAGCAAAGCCCGGCGGTGGCCGCTGAAACCGGCGCGCCCGAGTCCGATCATGCCTCGGCGGCATCCTAGAGGTTGAGCGAACACGTAGGAGGACGAGAGCCGTGGCGGATAACCCTCAACCGGACGGATCAACGGACATCGAGCGGGTCCAGGCGTATCAAAAACTGGTGCTCGAGTACGAGGCGCTGGACGAAGAAATCGATGGGCTGCTGGCGCGCCACCATGGCGCGACCGAAACCATGTCGGATGACGATTACGAACGGTACCGCGATCTCGCCTATCGACGAGACCAGGTTTACAACCGGCTCAAGGTCCTCGAACGGCAAATTTTTCAGGATGATGAGAGTTAGTCACTCATAACACTAAATAGCTACATCTACCATACACAGAGGAGTTTTCACGTTGTCAGAACGAAAGCTGATCACCGGCCCGACGTTTGAAGAAATGCTGCACCCGCATCTGATCGATCCCGAAACGCGGGCGCGGGCGCACGAGGCGCGCACGAAAGATCCGCTCGCGTCGATCAACCTGTTCAACATTTCGTGGCGCGATGTCGATAACAAAATCCAGTACGCTGTGCTGCCGCCGGAGCTGACCGGCGTCGAGACGCCGATCGCGGTGCTGACCAGCATCCACTTCCCGACGCGCAGCCACAAGGTCGGCGCGACCTATTCCGTGCTGCTCGAAAAAGAGCTGTTCGGCGATGTGGATCCCTGGAAGCACACGCTGCTGTGGCCCTCGACGGGCAATTACGGCATCGGCGGCGCGTACGTGGCCGGGCGCATGGGCTGCAAGAGCATCGTCATCCTGCCCGAAGAAATGAGCCAGGAACGCTTCGACATCATCGAAGAATACGGCGCGCAGGCCATCAAGACGCCCGGCTGCGAGAGCAACGTCAAGGAGATCTACGACAAGGCCAAAGAGCTGATGGCCGCCGATCCGGACGTGCGGAACCTGAACCAGTTCGAGGTGATGGGGAACTACCGGTTCCACTACTACGTGACCGGCAACACGATCATCGACCTCGCGAAAGAGCTGGCCGAGCAGGGCATCGGCGCCGGCAAGGCGTCGGCGTATGTGTCGGCGATGGGCAGCGCGGGCACGATTGCCGCCGGCGACCGCCTGAAGCAGGAATGGCACGATCACAAGATCGTCGGCCTGGAACCGATCCAGTGCCCCACGCTGGCGCTCAACGGCTACGGCGGGCACGACATCCAGGGTATCGGCGACAAGCACGTGACCTGGATTCACAACGTCTACAACATGGATTCGATCATGCTGATCGATGACATCGAGTCCAAGCTGGGCCTCCAGATTTTCGCGGACGAGGGCGGCAAGAAGGCGCTCGTCGACAAGATCGGCATGGATGCCGGGCTGGTGGACTACCTCTCGACGCGCGTCGGCATCAGCAGCATCTGCAACATCCTGGGCGCGATCAAGACGGCCAAGTACTACAACATGGGCAAGGACGACCTGGTTGTGACGGTCGCCACCGATGGCCTGGACCGCTACGGCAGCGTCATGAACGACATGCGCCGCGATTACGGCGTGGTGGACGAGGTCGAGGCCGTGGCCCGCGTGCGCAGCCTGTTCCACGCGCGCACGACCGACCACATCTGGGAAGGCAACGCCGACAACCGGGCGCGCTGGCACAACCTCAAGTATTACACCTGGGTCGAGCAGCAGGGCAAAACCGTCCAGGAGCTAGATGCTCAGAAGGATCCCAAGTGGTGGGAAAGCGAGCAGCAGCGCGTCTTCGAGATCGACGAGAAGCTCAAGGAGTACCGGGCTACGCAGAAGGCGTAAGGCGATAGGAATCGGGCGTGTATCCTGAAGACCGGGTCTTGGTGGGCGTGATCAACCGCCAGCGCGACTTCGAGCGCGCGCAGATCGAGCACTGGTATCGCGTTCCCTTCGGACAGGCTCCGAAAGGCATACACGCCGAATACATCGCCTTTTTCTTCAGCCGCGCGTTCAAAGACCTGAACGGCGGAATCCATTACTACGCGCGGCGCACGGGGGTAGAGCTGGTTCGCCGCCGGGATTTGCTGCCCGACGAAGCCAGCCATCCCCGCGCCGATGCGCTCTATCACAAAATCCAGTTCGGCGAGCTGCGCCGCAAGGACCCGCCGGTGCTCAATTCGGATCGGCGCGGCGTCGCCTTCATCTACACGACCTGGGACCGGTTCGAGGATGCGCGTGTGCTGGCCGACCTGTACAGCGAGGCCGACCGGTACGTAGACCGCGTGTTTCACGCGCTCGAGCGGTCCGGCGTGCGCTCGCAGCGCGTTTGGGAATCCGAGCGCGCGGGGTCCGGCGGCGCTGCCCAGCTTCACATCCCGTGTCACGATGGCATCGTGATCGCATCGACGGTTGGCGCCCGTGACGATGCCATTCCCCTGACGGTCGGCCCCTCTGTGGATGCAGTCCAGGCGGGCGTCGAGACGATTTTGAAGGCAGTTGAGGCCCACGGTGGCCCCTTAACGAGTCAGGCCAGAAACGAATGAAACCAAAAATGTTGATCACCAACGCGACTTTGATCACCTGGGAAAACCCCAATCGCGTCATCGAGAACGGCGCCGTGCTGATCGAGGGCGACGTCATTCGCGACGTTGGCGCGTCGTCCGAGCTCGAAGCACGCTATCCTGACGCCGAGCGGCTCGACGCGGGCGGACAGCTCGCCATGCCCGGCGGGATCTGCGCGCACACCCATTTTTACGGCGCGTACGCGCGCGGCATGGCGATTCCGGGGCCGGCGCCGAAGAGCTTCCCCGAGATTTTGCAGCGCCTGTGGTGGCCGCTGGACAAGGCGCTGGACGAGGAGTCCGTGCGATTCAGCGCGCTGGTCTGCCTGGTGGACGCGATCAAGCATGGCACGACCACGCTGATCGATCACCACGCCAGCCCGAACTTCATCGACGGCAGCCTGGACGTCATCGCGGACGCGGTCGACGAGGCGGGCCTGCGGGCGGTGCTGTGCTACGAAGTGACCGACCGCGACGGGCCGGCCAAAGCCCAGGCCGGGATCGCGGAAAACGTCCGGTTCCTGCGGGCGGCGGCGGATCGCCCGCTGGTCGGCGCGACGTTCGGACTGCACGCCAGCATGACGCTCTCCGACGAGACGCTCGAGGCGTGCGCCGCCGCGGCGGAAGGTCTGGACACGGGTTTTCACATCCACGTGGCGGAACACGAGGCCGACGAGGAAGACAGCCTGAGCAAATATGGCGAGCGGATCGTCCATCGCCTCGCGCGGCTGGGAATCCTGGGGCCGAAGACGATCGTGGCGCATGGCGTGCACGTGGACGCTGCCGAGCGGGCAGTGTTGAAGGAGTCCGGCACGTGGGTATCGCACCAGCCGCGCTCGAACATGAACAACGCGGTGGGCGCGGCGGCGATCGACACCATGCTGGCCGAGGGGATCCCGCTCACCCTGGGCAACGACGGGTTCACCAATAATATGTGGGCCGAGTGGAAGGCCGCCTACCTGCTGCACAAGGTGGCGAACCGCGACCCGCGCATGGCGCAGGGGGACGCGATCGCGCGGATGGCGACCGATCACAACGCCCGGCTGGCTGAGGTTTTCTTCCCCGGCCAGACGATCGGGCAGTTGGCGCCCGGCGCGGTGGCCGACGTCATCCTGGTGGACTACCGGCCATTCACACCGCTGACGGCGGGGAATGCGCCGTGGCACATTCTGTTTGGCTTCGAGTCGTCGATGGTCACGACGACGATCGTGGCCGGGCGCGTGCTGATGCGCGACCGGCGGCTGTTGACGCTGGACGAGGTGGCGATTGCGGGGGCGGCGCAGGCATACGCGCCGAAGGTCTGGGAACGATACAATCACTTCGTCCAACAAGTGCTTGCGCAATAAGGAGATAGCGAGTTGTCTGGTGAGTCGACTGTAAACGTGATGACCGTGGCAGTGCTGGGGGGGACAGGCAAAGAGGGCTCCGGGCTGGCGCTGCGCTGGGCGCGCAGCGGGTACCGGGTCGTGATTGGCTCGCGCGAGGCCGAACGCGCGGCGGCGAAGGCGGATGAGCTCAACGAGCAGTTGGGCGACAGCGTGATCGTGGGGACGAGCAACGTCGACGCGGCGGCCCAGGCCGATCTGGTGGTGTTGAGCGTGCCCTACGCGGCGCACCAGGCCATCCTCGAGTCGGTGAAGGACGCAGTGCAGGGCAAGATCCTGGTGGACGTGACGGTGCCGCTGCTGCCGCCGAACATTCGCACCGTCAACGTTCCCGAAGGCAAGGCGGCGGTGCTCGAAGCGCAGGCGCTGCTGGGCGAGGGTGTGCGCGTAGTGGCGGCATTCCAGAACATCAGCTTCAACCATCTCAAGAACCTGGAGCACGCCATCGACAGCGATGTGCTGGTGTGCGGCGATGATGCCGATGCCAAGCAGGAAGTCGCGCGGCTGGTCGAGGCCATCGACGGGATGCGCGCGATCGATGCTGGGCCGCTGGCAAACGCGGTCGCGGCTGAGGCGTTGACGCCGGTGCTGATGTACATCAACAAGCGCTACAAATCACCGGGCGCAGGAATCCGTATCACGGGCCTGGGCTGACGTGCAAACCGGTTCCGCGCCCGTACAACTGTCTCTGATCGGCCTGCCAGGCATCCCCTCCGTTCAGCCGGGGGATGACCTGGCGCGGTTGATCGCTGCCAGCCTCCAAGCGGCTCGCCTGTCGCTCGAAACCGGTGACATCCTGGTGATCACGTCCAAGCTGGTGTCGAAGGCAGAGGGCCGCTTCGTGGACCTGCGCACCGTGGAGCCATCCGACCGCGCGCGGGAGGTCGCGGCGATTACGCACAAGGATCCCCGGCTGGTCGAGTTGATTCTGCGCGAGTCGAGCGGAATCTCGCGGATGCGCGGCGAGGTGTTGATCGTCCGGCACCGGCTGGGCTTCACGCTGGCGAATGCCGGGATCGATCATTCCAACGTGGGCCGCGACGGCGAGGAGTGGGTGCTGCTGCTGCCGGAAGACCCGGACCGCTCGGCGCGCGAGCTGCGCGAGGCGGTGGGCGTGCTGACCGGCGTCCGGCCCGGCATCGTGATCAGCGATTCGCACGGGCGCCCGTTCCGGATCGGCACGGTTGGCGTGGCGATTGGGCTGGCGGGCCTGCCGGGCGTGTGGGACATGCGCGGCCAGCCGGACCTATACGGGCGCGTGCTGCGGGTAACCGTCACCGGGCTGGGCGACGAACTGGCCGCCGCCGCCGGGCTCATCGCGGGGCAGGGGGCCGAGGGGCTGCCCGTGGTGTTGGTGCGCGGCATGAAACTCCCGCCGGGCGAGGGGCGCGCCGCCGACCTGATCCGCCCGCCGGAGCTCGACCTTTTTCGCTAATTATTCAGAATCCACCATTGCAGCGTCATGGATGCGATCGGGCTATTTGATATAATCAGAACAAGACGTTCGATCAGGCGCTACCGCGATCAGCCGGTGCCGGTCGAGGTGTTGCGCAGGCTGCTCGATGCAGCCCGGTGGGCACCGTCGGCGCACAATCGCCAGCCCTGGCGGTTTGCCGTCATCACCGATCCGGCGCGGCGCGAATCATTGGCCCGCGCGATGGGCGAGCGCTTTCGATCGGACCTGGAAGCGGATGGGGTCCCCGGCGAGCAAATCGACCGCCAGGTCGCGCGGTCGCGCCACCGGATCGGCACGGCGCCGGCGCTCGTGGTCGTGTGCCTGAGCATGGCCGACATGGACCGGTACCCCGACGCGCGGCGCCAAGAGGCCGAGCGGACGATGGCGGTGCAGAGCGTGGCGTTGGCGGTGCAGAACCTGCTGCTGGCGGCCCATGGCGAGGGCCTGGGCGCGTGCTGGATGTGCGCCCCGTTGTTTTGTGCGGATGTGGTGCGGGATGAGCTGTCGCTGCCCGACGACTGGGAAGCTCAGGCGCTGATCACGATCGGATACCCGGCGGAGCAGCGCGAGTCGCAGCGGCAGCCCCTGGAAACCGTGACGTTATGGTATTAGATTCGAAGACTCGTGTTGTTGCGTTAGTTGGTGGGGTGGGCGGCGCCAAACTGGTCTACGGCCTGTCCAAAATCCTCGCGCCCGGCCAGTTCACCATGATCGGCAATGTGGCCGACGACTTCGAGCTGTATGGGCTGCACATTTCTCCTGACCTCGATACGGTCATGTACACCTTGGCCGGCATCGCCAACCCCGCGACGGGGTGGGGCTTGCAGGGCGAGACGTGGCGCATGCTGGACATGCTGCGCGGCTATGGTGAGGATACCTGGTTCGGCCTGGGCGATGGCGACATGGCGACGCACATCCTGCGCACGTTCTGGCTGGCACGCGGCATGACGCTCACCGCCATCACCGGCAGGCTGGCGGCGGCGCTGGGCGTGCAGCATCGCCTGCTGCCGGTCACCGACGACCCGCTGGCGACGATGGTGGACACAGGCGAGCATGGCACGCTGGCCTTTCAGGAGTATTTCGTCCGCTACCAGTGGAAGCCGGTCGTTCGGCGCGTGTGGTTCGAAGGCGCGGACGATGCGCGGCTCACCGGTGCCGCGGCGGCGGCGCTCGCCGAGGCCGATATCATTGTGATTTCCCCATCGAATCCGGTATTATCCATTGCCCCCTTGCTGGCGGTGCCGGGGATGCGCGCGGCGCTCGAAGCGCGGCGCGGGGTGTGCGTGGCGGTCAGCCCGTTTGTGGGGGGCAAGGCCGTCAAAGGGCCGGCAGAGAAATTGATGAAGGAACTCGGTATGGATATCTCGCCACAGGGCCTGATCCAGTACTACGCCGGGTTATTGGACGGATTGGTGATCGATGAGTTGGATGCAGACGACGCGCCGGACGGTCCGCCGCCGGTGCTCGTCACGCGGACGTTGATGCAGTCAGAGGACGATAGGATCCGTTTGGCGACTGAAGTAGTCAACTGGAGTGAATCGGTATGAATGTGTGGGCAGTTGTGCCTGTCAAACCCTTTAACCGGGCGAAAAGCCGGTTGGCCGGCGAACTGGTTCCCGAACAACGCGAGATGCTGGCCGCCAGCCTGTTGGAGCGAACCGTGCGGCTGTTGATGCCGCTGCCCCAGGTGCAGGGCGTGCTGGTGATCAGCCGCGACACGAAAGCGCTGAGCCTGGCGCGCGACCTAGGTGCCCAGACCGTGCAGGAAAGCGGCACACCCGAACTCAACAAGGCACTGTACCGGGCGACTCAGGCGCTGCGCGTGTGGGGTGCGCAGGCGGTCCTGGTCGTCCCGGCGGATCTGCCGCTGCTGGCGGCGGAAGACGTGCAGAGCGTGATCCACATGGGGCGCTCTCACAATAGCGTGGTCGTCGCGCCGGACCGGCACGAGCATGGCACGAATCTGCTGTTCGTGCGGCCTTCGGGCCTCATCCCGTATTCGTTCGGCGTGGACAGCTTTGCCACACACCAGCGACTGGCGCACGAGGCCGGTGCCTCGACGCTGATCTACCGCTCCGAGCGCGTATCGCTGGACCTGGACACGCCCGATGATTTGCAGCGGTACTTTGAGTTGGCAAAGGGGCTGGGCGAGCCTATCATAGAGCATGTGGGATCAAACGGCTATTTGATGTACGAGAAGTCTTATCCGGATTAATGTTTCCCTTTGGAGGACGCGATTATGGCTGACCGAGTGGCCCTTTATTTACAGGACGCACACCCGCTGTCGGATGCGATCGAGTACGTGCAGTATGCTGAGAGCCGCGGGTTCGAGGCGGTGTGGCAGGCGGAGAGCCGCCTCGTGCGTGACGCGATCGTGCCGATGGCGGCTTTTGCGGCCACGACCAAGCGGATCAAGATCGGCTCCGGCGTGATCAACAACTGGACGCGCAACGCCGCCTTGACGGCGGCTACCTTCCTGACGCTCGACGATCTGGCGCAGGACCGCATCATGTTGGGCATCGGCGCGTGGTGGGACCCGCTGGCGAAGAATGTCGGCATCAACCGGACCAAGCCGCTGCTGGCCATGCGCGAGCATGTGACCGTGGTGCGGGACCTGCTGGCGATGAAGAACGTCACCTTTCACGGCGAATTCGTGAACGTGACGGGCATCGAGTTGGACATCGTCCACGGGCGCCGCGAGCCGCGGAACGTCCCGATCTACATCGGCGCGACCGGCCCCAAGATGATGGCGATGACCGGCGAGATCGCCGACGGCGCGCTGCTCAACTATCTCGTGTCGCCCGCCTACAACGCCGACGCGCTGAGCCAGCTCGAAAAGGGCGCCAAGCTGGCGGGTAAGACGCTGGACGAGATCGACCGCCCGCAGCTCGTCGTGTGTTCGGTGGACCAGGACCGCAAGAAAGCGCTCGACGGCGCGCGAAAGCTGGTCACCCAATACCTGGGGCAGCAGCCGCACATCATGAAGGCCAGCGGCGTGAGCAGCGATTTGCTCGACGAGATTCACCAGGTGCTGACGTGGCCCGCCACCGAGGAGCAGATCGAGCGGGCGATGGAACTCGTCCCGGACGACGTCGTGCAGTTGATCACGGCATCCGGCACGCCGGAAGAGGTGCGCGCCAAGGTGCGCGAATACGTGTCTGCCGGCTGCACCTGCCCGGTGCTGTACCCGCTGGGGCACGACGTCCGGCTGATGATCGATACGTTTGCCGGTGGGTATTCCGCCTAGCGCGACGCACCTGGGGAGCGGCTCATGCGCGATTCTCAGCAACCCAGCGCGAAATGGTGCTTTGTGTGCGGCGTCGAGAATCCCTGCGGGCTGAAAATCCGGTTCTTCGATGATGGCCATCACCGCGTCCTGGCGCGGGTGACGCTCGGCGACGAATACCAGAGCTATCCGGGCGTGGCGCACGGCGGAATCGTGGCGACCATCCTGGACGAAACGATGGGCCGGGCCGTGCTGGCGGACGATGGCCCGGAGCGGTTCATGTTCACGGCCCGGCTGGAGACTCGTTTTCGCCGTCCTGTGCCGCTTCACCGGGAATTCATCGCGCGGGGGCAGGTCGAGTCGATTCGAGGCCGCACGGCGCAGGTGAGCGGCCAGATCGAGCTGGCCGATGGCACGGTCGCCGTCGAGGCATCGGCCACGCTGGTCGATATTCCGTCCGAACAAGTCGAGATGATGCTGGCGCAGGATGTAGGCTGGCAGGTCTATCCCTGACGCCGGCAGCAGGCAGCACCATCATGCGCACCGATCAGGCAACCCCCATTCCGGTCGCGCAGCAGCAAAAGTCCATAGGGGCCGGTCGAGAGCGAAAACTCGCGTGGCTGGCCCTTTTGTTCACCGTTGGACTGGTTGTCGCGCTCTACCTGGCGCTGAGCCTCGCGGTCAGCGCCGATCCGCTGTTGATGCCCCTCGACGACACGTATATCCACTTTCAATACGCGCGCGAGCTTGCGCAGGGCAGGCCGCTGGTCTACAACCCCGGCGACCCGGCTACATCGGGCGGGACGAGCCTGTTGTATCCCCCGCTGCTGGCGCTCGGCTATCTGGTCGGCTTTACGGGTTGGTCGCTGGCCTATTGGGCGCTCGCCATCGGCGCCCTGAGTTTCTTCGGCGCAGCGTGGCTGGTCTACCTGATCGCGCGCGACAACCCGCTGCCGCTGGGGCGGGCCGCCGAGCCGGGCTACGCGCTGTGGATGGCCTGTGCGTTTGCGCTGTCCGGGCCGTTCGTCTGGGCGGCGCTCAGCGGCATGGAAACCATGCTGTTCGTGTTCGCGGTGTTGCTGCTGTTGTACCACTTCCAGCGAAACCGCGTGCTCCCGGCGGTGGGCGCGGCGGTGCTCGTGGTGCTGGTGCGGCCAGAGGGCGCGATGCTGGCCGCGATCGCTGTGCTGGCGCTGGCCGTGCGGACGCCGTGGCCGGAGTCGCGGGGCGACCGGCTGCGCCGCGCGGCGTGGCTCGCTCTGCCGCTGGCGGCGAGTCTGCTCCAGCCAGCGATCAACGTGCTGGCGACCGGCAGCGCCACGTCGAGCGGCATGGCGGCCAAGTCGCACCTCGCCAACTCCGCCGCCTCGTGGAGCGCGCGCCTGCAAGCGGTTATGTCGGTGTTCGAGACCCTGTGGCGCGAGCTGCTCAGCGGGGACAGCCCGGTGATGGGGACGTACGTCTCGCCCGTGCTGGCCGACGCGGCGCTGGCTGTGCTGCTGATCGGCGTCTGGCTGGCGTGGCGGGCGCGGCGGATCAACGTCCTGGTCGTGATGCTGGCCTGGATTCTGGCGCTGACGGCGGCTGTGTCCACGCTGGACACGGCTTTCTGGCAATTCAAGCGCTACCAACTGCCGGTGATGGCGCTGTTCTTCCCGGCGGCAGCCTGGGCCTCGACGGCGCTGGGAGCGTTCCTGGAACGCCGCGTGTCGTTCCGCTGGCTGCGCTGGGGGCTGCCGGCCCTGATCCTGGTGCCGTCGGCGCTGACGACGATCACCTTTGCGCGGAACTACGTCGAGAACGTGACCGTGGTGCGCGATCAGCAAGTCGTGATGGCGCGCTGGGTGCGGGACCATCTGCCGGAGGATGCTCGCGTGGGCGCGCATGACGTCGGGCTGGTGCGCTACTTCGGCGATCGGGCGCTGTATGACGTGGTCGGCCTGACCACGCCGGGCGCGGCGGATGCGTGGCGGCAGGGGCCGGGTGCTGTTTACGAAACGATGGCATCCAGCGACTATCGCCCGGAGTACTTCGCCATTTACCCGGACGTGCAGGGCCTGCGCTACCTGCTCGATGCGGGCGTGTTCGGCGAGGTGCTGGCGGAGTTCCCGGTCGATCTGCCCCAGCACAATGTCGCTGCGGCGACAGGCTACCAGGCGGTGTACCGGGCCGACTGGTCCGGGACGCGGGACGCGGAACAGGTCGCCCAGCCAACGACGCTGGACTACGTTGCCGGGTTGGAGCTGGTCGATCAGGTGGACGTGGCGCACCTGTCCAGCGAGGCGGATCACAATTATCGCTGGTGGCAGGACGGCGCGCCGCCCGGTTTCGTGACCGATGTCTACCGGCACCCGTACCACCAATGTGGATTGGATGGGGAGGCTTGCAGCCCCACGGATGGCGGGCGCGTCCTGACCGGCGGCGAGGAATTCACGCTGCGCACGCGGTCCGGCGACGACCTGATGTTAGTGACGCGCGTGCACGGGCGCGACAGCGTGCGGTTCTGGGTGTTCGTGAATGACCAGCGGCTGGCGCAAAGGGTACAACCTTCAGTGCCGGGGCGCTGGCTGGAAGTGGTAACATATATCCCAGGGTCGCTGGTGAGCGGGGACACGACGCGCATCCGGATCGAGGCCGAGATCGACGACCCGGCGGCGGAAGCATACCGGCCTTATTATCACTGGGCGTACCAGGGCGCTTTCTCGCCGCAGGACGAGGCGCCGGGCGATCCGGTCGCGACCTTCGGCCCGGACGCGGTGATCCGGCTGCTGGCGTACAGCTTGCAGCCGGGCCGGGAGTCGTTTGAGGTATCATTGACCTGGCGGGGCGATGCACCCGGGGCCGGAGACGGCATTGTGTTCGTGCATTTGTATAATAGTATCAATGCGGAGCCGGTGGCCCAGACCGTAAGGCGTCCGGTGGGCGGGGTACTGCCGCCGGGCAACTGGCTGCCCGGCGTGATCCGGGATGTGGTCACCGTCAGCCTGCCGGAAGACCTGCCGCCGGGGACCTACCCGGTCGCGATCGGCCTGTTCGACGCGGACACCGGCGCGCGCTATCCGGCAGCCGGCGCAGGGGCCGACCAGGACGGACGGCTGTTTATTGGCGAAATCGAAGTTGAGGAGTCGACTCGGTGAACGTTCGATTCACGTTAAACGGAGAAGCGGTTGAGTTCGACGCTGCCCCCAACGAAACGCTGCTGGCGGCGCTGCGCCGCCAGGGCCTGTTTGGCGTCAAGCACGGCTGCGAGACGGGCGAGTGCGGCGCGTGCGTGGTCCTGCTGGACGGCGAGCCGGTGACGTCGTGCGTGCTGCTCGCGGCGCAGGCCGACCGGCGCAGCGTCGTGACCATCGAGGGGATCGGCGGCCAGCAGGAGCGCGGTTGGCGTGGGTCCGAGCCGCTGCATGCGCTGCAAACGGCGTTCGTGGAAACCGGCGCGATCCAGTGCGGCTATTGCACGCCGGGCATGATCGTCGCGGCGGCAGCCCTGCTCGAACGGAACCCGGCCCCCGGCGAGGCCGACGTGCGCGACGCGCTGGCGGGCGTGCTGTGCCGGTGCACCGGGTACGTCAAGCCGGTCGAGGCGGTGCTGCGGGCGGCGGCGGTGCTGCGCGGCGAAATTGTGCCACCAATCGATGGCGGGCGCGGGATTCCGGCGCCGCCGGGGCTGTTCAGTCGGTCGCCCCAGGAAGGCGACGACCTGATCGAGCCGCCGGAACTGGCCGGTGAATCGTTCACGCCGAGCGCGCCGGGCGTGAGGACGCGCGTCTCGCCCGTGATGGTGGTCGCGCCGGAAGTCGACACGCTCCAACAGGTGGGCAAGCCGGCGCAGAAAGTCGACGCCCGCAAACTCGTGCAGGGCAAGCCGGCCTTCACCGACGATGTGGATTTCCGCGGGATGCTGGTCGGCAAGCTGCTGCTCAGCCCGCACGCCCACGCGCTGATCAAGCGCATCGACGCCAGCAAGGCGCGTGCGCTGCCGGGCGTGCACGCGGTGCTGACTCACGAAGACCTGCCGCGCGTGCCGTATACCACCGCCGGGCAGAGCGACCCCGAGCCCGGCCCGCACGACAATTACAGCCTGGACTACAAAGTGCGCTTCGTCGGCGACCGCGTGGCTGCGGTGGCCGCCGAGACTGAAGCAATCGCGCTCAAGGCGCTTGAACTGATCGAGGTCGAGTACGAGCCGCTGCCGGCGATCTTCGATCCGCGCGAGAGCATGAAACCCGGCGCGCCGGTGCTGCACGATGAGCCGGAAAGCTGGCTGATCGAGGATCGCTCGCGCAACCTGGCGGCGGTCGTCGATTGGGAAGTCGGCAGCGTGGAAGACGGCTTCAAGCAGGCCGACCGCGTCTTCGAGGCGACGTATTACAGCCCGAAGGTCCAGCAGACGCCGATCGAGCCGCACGTCGTCGTGACGTGGTGGGACGAGGACGACCGGCTGGTGATTCGCACCAGCACGCAGGTCCCGTTCCACGCGCGGCGCATCCTGGCGCCGGTGCTCGGGCTGCCCGAAAAGCGCATCCGCGTGATCAAGCCGCGCATCGGGGGCGGGTTCGGCGTCAAGCAGGAAGTGCTGATCGAGGACATCTGCGCGCACCTGACGATCGTGACCGGGCGCCCGGTGCGGCTGGAGTATTCGCGGGCCGAGGAATTCTACGCAAGCCGGTCGCGGCACCCGATGTATATCACCGTCAAGACGGGCGTCACGAAGGACGGGAAAATCGTCGCCAACGAGATGTACGCGCTGAGCGACACCGGCGCGTGTGGCAGCCACGCGATGACCGTGGCCGGGAACACCGGGCACAAGGCGCTGGCGCTCTACAACGCGCCGAACATCAAGTTCCACGCGGACATCGTGTATACCAACACGCCACCCAGCGGCGCGTACCGGGGCTATGGTGTGCCGCAGGGCTATTGGGCCTTGGAGCCGCACATGGAATGGGTCGCGCGCGAGATGGGTTTCGATCCGCTGGCGTTCCGGCTGAAGAACGCGCTGAAGTCCGGCGACGAGCACCCGGTCAGCAAGGCGTGGAGCGAGGGCCGCGAAGGCGCCGCCGAGTTCATCGTGTCGTGCGGGCTGGATCAGTGCGTCGAGCAGGGCGCGGCGGCCATCGGCTGGGCGGAGAAATATAACAATCCGGACTGGCACACCGTGCCCGGCCAGCCGCACATCCGGCGCGGGATCGGCGTGGCGACGGTGATGCAGGGCACCGCGATCCCCCGGCTGGACATGGGCGCGGCCAGCATCAAGATCAACGATGATGGCTCGTTCAACCTGCTGGTGGGCGCGACCGACCTGGGGACCGGATCGGACACCGTGCTGACGCAGATGGCCGCCGAAGTGCTGGGCTGCGAACCGGAGGACTTCATCACTTATTCGTCCGACACGGACTTCACGCCGTTCGACAAGGGCGCGTACGCCTCCAGCACGACGTACATCTCCGGGCGGGCTGCCGTGCTGGCCGCGGAGAAGGTCGCGGCGCAAATGCGCGAGGTGGCGGCGCGGATGCTGAACCAGGTGGATGGGGCGCCGCCGGTGCACCCGGACGATCTCGTGCTGCGCGACCGGGCCGTTCACGCGCCGGATGGACGCAGCGTGACGCACCGCGAGATCGCGCTCAACAGCCTCCATCACGAGGACCAGCACCAGATCATGGCGACCGCGAGCTACGTCAGCCCGGATTCGCCGCCGCCGTTTGCCGCCCAGTTCGTGACGGTCCGCGTGGATACGGAAACCGGGCAGGTGACGGTCGACGAGATGGTGATGGCCGTCGATGGCGGCGTGATCATCAACCCGGTGACTGCCAGCGGGCAGGTCGAGGGCGGCATGGTGCAGGCGTTGGGATACGGTCACTGCGAGGAAATGGTGATCGACGAGAACGGGCGCATGGTCAACCCGCGCTTCGGCCCCTACAAGATTTACCGGGCGGATGAAATGCCCGATATGGGCGTCATCTTCGTCGAGACGTACGAGCCGAGCGGCCCGTTTGGCGCCAAGGCGGTGGCCGAGATTCCGCTGGACGGCGTGGGGCCTGCGCTGGCGAACGCGGTCTATGACGCGGTGGGCGTGCGCATTTTGGACGCGCCGCTGCTGCCCGAAAAGGTGTGGCGCGCGCTGCGAGAACAGACGAAAGAGGCGACGGCGTGAAAGAGGATCGCGCAGTATTCGAGGCGGCGCTGGCCGCCCAACGCGACGGACGGCCCGCTGCACTGGCGGTGATCACCCGGACCCAGGGCTCGGTGCCGCGCCAGGCGGGCAGCAAAATGCTCGTCTGGCCCGACGGGACGATCGTGGGCACGGTGGGCGGCGGCGAGATGGAATCGCTCGTCATCGCTGAGGCGCAAGACGCCATCCGCAGCGGGCAGTCGCGAGTCGTCAGCTACAATCTCAACGATCTGGCATCCGGCGATCCGGGCATCTGTGGCGGGACGGTCGAGGTGTTCGTCGAGTCGCTGGCGCCGCCGCCGACCGTCCTGGTTGTGGGCTGCGGGCATGTCGGTAAGGCGGTGGCCGAACTGGCGAAATGGCTGGAGTTCCGCGTCGTGGTGACCGACGACCGTCCGGGATACGCCACTGAAGACCAGATTCCCGGTATGGACGCGTACATCCAGGCGCCGCCGAACGAGCTGATCGAGCAGGTCGACATCAACCGGCACACGTGCGTGGTGGCGGTGACGCGCGGGCTGGCCGTCGACGAGCGCCTGATCCCGGCCCTGCTGGCGACCGACGCCCCGTACATCGGGCTGATCGGCAGCCGCCGCCGCTGGGCACTGACCGTAGAATCGCTGGCCGAGCGCGGCGTATCCAGGGACGACCTGGCCCGGGTTCACGCGCCGATCGGGCTCGAACTGGGCGCCGAGACGCCGAAAGAAATCGCGATCAGCATCATGGCCGAGGTGATCATGGTGCTGCGCCACGGTACCGGCGAGTCCATGCAGTGGATTGGGCCGCCGGGAGAAACCGCGGGCCAGCCTAAATGAAAGTAACGCTGTGAAGATTCTGGCTGTTAGCGATGTCGAATTACCCCAGATGCTGAACGCGGATCACCTGCGCCAGACCTATAGCGACGTGGGCCTGCTGGTGAGCTGCGGCGACATGCGTGTCAGTTATCTCGACTTCATTGGGACGGTCTTGAACCTGCCGCTGTTTTTCGTGCGCGGCAACCACGACACTCGCTACGAAGGGCCCAATCCGGGCGGCGACGATCTTCACCTGCGGTTCAAGCGTTTCGGCGGGGTTTCATTCGCTGGCCTGGAAGGTTCGATCCGGTATAACCGGGGCGCCGTGCAGTATACCGAAGGCGACATGCTGCTCAACGTGCTGCGCCTGCTGCCCCGAATGCTCGTCGTGCGGTCGCTGCAAGGGCATGGCGTCGATGTGATGGTGGCCCACTCGCCGCCGCGTGACATCCACGACATACCCGACGACTACGCGCATCGCGGCTTCCAGGCGTTCCGGTATCTGATTTACTGGGGCCGGCCTCGCTATTTCATTCACGGCCACGTCGATACCTGGGACAACCGCAAGACGAGAAAGACCGTGTTCCACCAGACGACGGTACTCAACATCAACCCGTACATGGTGCTCGACCTGTGACCGTGCGCCAGGTGGGTGTTCGCGGTTTTTGAGGCGCAATGCTACTATTGCGCCAGATTTGTGTGGACGGACTTGTAGACGATTCGTAGATAGGACTATGTGGCAAAATTACTATAGCGTCACTTCTGTGAGCGAAACACTGGACTTGCTCGCGCAGTACGGCGAGCGAGCGAGAATCGTGGCCGGTGCGACCGATCTGATCATCGAGATCGAGCGCGGCCAGCGTTCCGGCGTTGATACCCTGATCGATATCACGCGCGTACCCGGCCTGGACCAGATCAGCGCGCGCGGCGACACGTTTCGCCTCGGCCCGCTGGTGACTCACAATCACGTGGTCGGCCACGGGGGAATCGTGGGGCGCGCCCTGCCGTTGGCGCAGGCTGCATGGTCGGTCGGGGCGCCGCAGATTCGCAATCGCGGCACGATCGCCGGTAACCTGATCACAGCCAGCCCGGCCAACGACACCATCGCCCCGCTGTGGGCGCTGGGCGCATCCGTGACCCTGGCCTCCAACCGTGGCGAACGCACCCTCGATCTGCCGTCGTTCTACCAGGGGCTGCGCCAGACGGCTATGAGGCCGGACGAGTTGTTGACGGCGATTTCGTTCCCGGCGCTGGCGTCCAACGAGCGCGGCATTTTTCTCAAGCTGGGCCTGCGCAACGCCCAAGCCATCTCGGTGATCAACCTGGCGGCAGTGCTCGGCTTCGACGGCGACCGGGTCACGCACGCGGCCATCACGCTGGGCAGCGTCGCGCCGACGATCATCCGCGTCCCGGTGGCCGAGGACTATTTGCGCGGCAAGACGCTGTCGGATGAGGTCATCCGTGAGGCGGCGCGATTGGTGGCGGCGGCTCCCACGCCGATCGACGACGTGCGCAGCACGGCCAGCTACCGGTCGGAGATGTGCCGCGTGCTGGCGGCGCGGGCGCTGCGGGCGCTGCGCGACGGCACCGAGCGCGAAGGCTGGCCGGAAAGCCCGGCCATGCTGTGGGGCGAGAATCGCGCCACGGTGCGCGAGGCCCTGCCCGTCCTGGTGCATCACGAGGACGATGCAGCCGATACCATCGTGACCACGGTCAACGGCAAGACCTACACGATCACCGGCGGTGTGAACAAGACCCTGCTGCGCTTCCTGCGCGAAGACGTGGGGCTGCCGGGGACCAAAGAAGGGTGCGCCGAGGGCGAGTGCGGCGCGTGCACCGTTTTTCTGGACGGCGCCGCGGTGATGGCCTGCCTGGTGCCGGCTCCGCGCGCGCACGGCGCCGAGATCGTGACGGTCGAGGGGCTGGCCGCGCCGGATGGGACCCTGCACCCGCTGCAGAAGGCGTTCGTGGACTCGGGAGCGGTTCAGTGCGGGTACTGTACGCCCGGCTTTTTGATGTCCGGCGCCAAGTTGCTCGAGGAGTTCCCCAACGCCACGCGCGACCAGATCGAACAGAGCATCACCGGGAACCTGTGCCGGTGTACGGGCTACTACAAGATCATCGACGCCTTCGAGCAGGCGGTGCGAATGGCGCATCCGGAGCAGACCTGATCGCGCAGGCGGTGTCTTTTTGGACGGGAGGAACAGGCTATGACGACATCGGGGGGACGCAAGAAACGGCGCAGCCGGGCGCTGCTGCCTGTGCTGGGACTCATGCTGGCGCTGTGCTTCGGCGTAGTCGCCTACTTTGTCGCGCCGATCCTGATTGAGTTTGGCGAGGAGCAAAGCCCCGGGTTGAAGGATTCGTTCGACGACATTCGCGCCAACCCGGACTATCCCGAGAACTCGGTGGACTACATCGCCGCCGGCCTGATATGGCTGGTGCTGATGGCGCTCACGATGTTCATTGCCGCCGCCGCGGTCGGCGAAGACCCGGACAAAGAGACGTGGCGCCTGATGGGCCCGCCGCCCGCTGACAAGGATGCCGTGATCAAGCAGCTCCGAAAAGATCTCAAAGCGGCGAAGAAACGCGAACGACAACGCAACAAATAGCCCCTGACAAGGGTTGGGATCGTGGTGTTTGGCGCAAGGAGTAAAGACTAGCGTGAACGAAAAGAATTTTGGAATCGGCCAGAGCGTGCGGCGTGTGGATGCCGTCGGGAAGGTGACCGGCGAGACGGCGTACCCTGGCGATATCAACATGGACGGCCAGTTGTGGATGAAAATCCGATTTTCGGACCGCGTCCACGCGCGGATCACGAAGATCGATACCAGCCGCGCCGAAGCCTATCCCGGCGTGGTAGCGGTTTACACGGCCAAGGATGTCCCGGTCAACGAGTACGGGTTGATCATGCCGGACCAGCCGGTGCTCTGCGGGCCGGGGAGCGCCAAAGAGGGCGCGGATATCGTGCGCTGCCTGGCGGACCAGGTGGCGGTCGTGGTCGCGGATTCGGAAGAGGCCGCCGTCGCAGCCGTGAAGCTGATCGAGATCGATTACGAAGAGCTGCCGGGCGTGTTCGACGTGTTCGACGCGATGGCGGACGGCGCGCCCCAACTGCATCCCCACGCGGAGAACAACGTGCTGGTGCACTACCGCATCCGGTATGGCGAGATTGATTCCGCCTGGGAGCGGGCGGATGTGATCGTCGAGGGCGAATACCGCACCGGGTGGCAGGAACACGCCTATCTCCAGCCCGAGGCCGGGTTGGGCTACATCGACGACAGTGGCCGGGTGACCGTCCTGGTGGCCGGGCAGTGGGTGCACGAGGACCGCGAGCAGGTCGCTCACGCCCTGGGCCTGCCCGAAGAACAGGTGCGGATCATCTACCCGGCGATTGGCGGGGCGTTCGGCGGGCGCGAAGATATGTCGGTCCAGATTGTGCTGGCGCTGGCGGCGATGAAATTGCAGCGCCCGGTGAAGATCATCTGGAGCCGCGAGGAGTCGATCCTGGGCCACCACAAGCGCCATCCCACCGTGATCCGGGCGAAGTGGGGCGCCACGCGCGACGGCAAGGTGATCGCTGCCGAGGCGCAGGTCTATGGCGACGCCGGGGCGTACGCCTACACGACGACGAAAGTGCTGGGCAACGCGAACCTGATGGTATCCGGCCCTTACGAGATCCCGAACGTGAAAGTGGACACGTATGGGGTCTACACCAACAACATCCCGTGCGGGGCGTTCCGCGGGTTTGGCGGGCCGCAGGGTGCGTTCGCGGCGGAGGGCCAGATGAACAAGCTGGCCGAGGCGCTGGGCATGGACCCGGTCGAGCTGCGCGCGCGGAACGTGCTGCGCGAGGGGAGCATCACGCCGGTGGGGACGCCCCTGCCGCCGGGCGTGACGCTCGACAGGGTGCTGGCCGACGGCGCGCGGCAGAGCGATTACTGGCAAGAGACCCCCCAGGGATGGCAGCGGCTGCTCGCCCAACAGCCGGCGAACCCGGCCAGGCGGCGCGGGATTGGTATGGCGATGGGCTTCAAGAACGTCGGCTTCTCGTTCGGCGCGCCGGAAAAGAACTGGGCGACGGTCGAGATTCACGGCGCGGCGGAGATCGAGCGCGTGGTCGTGCGGCAGGCCGGGGCGGACGTGGGGCAGGGCGCGCACACGGTGTTCCTGCAGATGGCCGCCGAGGCGGTCGGTGTGCCGGTCGGGAAGGTCCAGGTCATCGGCCATGACACGGCGGAGGCGGGCAACTCCGGCAGCACGTCGGCGTCGCGCATGACGTTCATGGCCGGTAATGCGATCAAGGTCGCGGGCGAGATGGCGCTTCAGAAATGGCTGGACGAGGAACGCCCGGCGACCGCGACCTACGAATATCGCCCGCCGAGCACGACCCCCTACGACCCCGAAACGGGCTATGCCAACCCGAACTTCGCGTATGGCTACATGGCGCAGTTCGTCGAGGTCGAGGTCGATCTCGAAACCGGCCACGTGGACGTGGTGCGCGTCGTGTCGGCGCACGACGTCGGCAAGGCGCTGAACCCGCAGCAAGTCGAGGGACAGGTCGAAGGGGGCGTCGTGCAGGCGCTGGGCTACGCCGTGCTCGAAAACCTGGTGTCGCAGAACGGGCGCATTCTGAACCCGTACCTGTCCACCTACCTGATCCCGACGATCTGGGATATCCCGCGCGAAGTGAAGTCGGTGATCCTGGAATACGCCGACCCGCGCGGGCCGTGGGGCGCGCGCGGCATGGCCGAGATGCCGTTCATCCCGCTGGCCCCGGCGATTTGCGCGGCGGTGCACGACGCGACGGGCGTCTGGCTGGACCGGATCCCGCTCACGCCGGACTTCGTCGTGCCCAGGCTGCGCGAACATGGCCTCGGCGTTATCTGAGCCGGTCCCCGTTCTCGTCAGAGGCGGCGGCGACCTGGCCTCCGGCGTGGTCTACCGGCTGGTGAAGGCCGGGTTCCCGGTGATGGTGACCGAGCTGGCCCGGCCCCTCGCCATCCGGCGGGCGGTGGCCTTCGCCTCGGCTGTGTTCGAGGGCGAGATCGCCATCGAGGGCGTGCTGGCGCGCCGGGTGGATGATCCCGCGCAGGCGCGGGCCGTGGCCGCGCAGGGCATCGTGCCGGTGCTGGTCGACGAGGACGGCGCTGCGCTGGCAGCGCTCCAGCCGGCGGTCGTGGTCGATGCGCGGATGGCGAAAGTCAACCTCGGCACGGCGCGCGACGATGCCCCGCTGGTGATTGCGCTGGGGCCGGGGTTCGAGGCCGGTGAAGACTGCCATGCCGTGATCGAGACCAACCGCGGGCACTACCTGGGGCGGGTCATCTGGCGCGGGGCAGCCGAGCCGGACACCCGGCAGCCGGGCAGCGTCAAGGGGCACGTTGGCGACCGGGTGCTGCGCGCGCCCGCGGACGGGACGGTCGTGCCCCAGGCCGAGATCGGCGATGCGCTCCGCGAGGGGGACCGGGTCGCGACGGTGGGGGGCCAGCCGGTCGTCGCGCCGTTCGACGGGGTTCTGCGCGGGTTGATCCATCCGTCGGTGCCGGTCCGGCGCGGGATGAAGATCGGTGACGTGGACCCGCGCGGCAACCGGGATCACTGTTTCACGATATCCGAGAAATCGCTGGCAATCGGCGGCGGCGTGCTCGAGGCGATACTCAGCGCGCCCCAGCTTGCCGGGATTTTCAGAAAGGCCGGACACATGCCGGACGAGGCAAGGTAGCCTATGCGCCTGCGAGATGCGTTGGGCATCCAGCGCGGAGACGTGGTGGCGTTTGTGGGAGCCGGCGGAAAGACGTCGGCTCTGTTTCGGTTGGCGCACGAACTGCGCGAGGACGGGTGGCGCGTGTTGGGCACGACCACCACGCGCGTCGCCATGTACGAGGTCGAACAGGCGCCGTTCTGGACTCCGCTCAGGGCCGATATGTCGCCATCACAGATTCGTGAATGGCTCAACGAGCACGGCTTCGTGTTCCTGTACGGGACGCGCGAAGCGTCGCGTCACAAGATCACCGGCCTGCACCCGGAGGTGCTGGCGGGGATCGTCGATTCGGTGAATTCCGACGCGCTGCTGATCGAGGCCGACGGCGCGCGCCGGCTGCCGCTGAAGGCCCCGCGCAACCACGAGCCGGTCATTCCGCCGGATACGTCGCTGGTGGTGCCAGTGGGCGGCATCGACGCGCTCGGCCAACCGCTGGACGAGGACCACGTCTACAATGCGGCGCGGATCAGCGAGCGGTACGGCTTTCCCGAAGGGGCCGAGATCCTGCCGCCATGGATGGCCGTGATCCTGCGCGATGCGGAGTTGGGGCTGCGCGGCGTGCCGGAGCAGGCGCGCGTGGTCGCGCTGCTGAACAAAGTGTCGCTCCAGCCGCACGACCGGGAGCGCGCTCGCCGCGTGGCGCAGCTCATTCTGCGGTCCGACCGCGTCGACGCGGTGGCCCTCGGCGCGATGCAGGTGCCCGATCACCCGGTCCACGAGCTGCAACGGCGCGTGGGCGTGATCGTGCTGGCGGGGGGCATGTCGGCGCGGATGGGACGCTCCAAGCCGCTGCTGCCCTGGGACGGGCGCACGGTTATCGAAACGATCGTGACCCGGCTGCTCGCCGCGCGCCCGGCAGAGATCGTCGTCGTGACCGGATACCAGGCGGACGGGGTGCGGCGTGCCCTGGGCGACCTGCCGGTCGGGATCGTCCACAACCCGGACTTCGAGCGCGGTGAGATGCTGTCGTCGTTGCAGGCCGGCCTGCGTGCGCTGCCGGACTCGATGGCGGCGTGCCTGGTGGTGATGGGCGACCAACCGTTCATCGATGGGCGGGTCGTCGGGCAGGTGCTTGCGGCCTACGCCGAGGGGCAGGGGGACATCGTGGCGCCGGTCTATCGCGGCCAGCGCGGGCACCCGGTCCTGTTCGACCGGCGATTCTGGCCCGATCTGCTGGCGCTGGAGAGCGGCGCGCCGCGCGACGTGATCCGCCGCTACCCGGATCAACTGGCAACCGTCGAGGTCGATACGGACAGCATCGTGCGCGACATCGATACGCCCGAACAGTATCGCTTCGAGTTGTTCAGAGCAGGGCTTCCCCAGCCGGTGCCCCGCGATTAGGGCGTGGGCGTGACGGCTTCGCTGCCGCCGATCGGCGTGGGTGTGGGCGGCGGATCGCTGAAGTGGATGGTGATCTCGCACAGCGCCCGCATCATGTTCGTGTTGTCGAACACCACCAGCCGGAAGCGATAGCGGCCCGGCGCGAACCCAAACGGCAGGATCTCGCCCAGGGGACCCTCGACGACAGGCTCGGTATAGTTCCCCCCGATGACGCCGAACTCGGTCCCGCTGACATCTTCCTTGATCTCGAAGCGGTAGAATGCGAAGTTGCTGACGCTGGCGGTGCCGATGACCGTCGTCGCTTCGAAGATGAGCTGCCCGTTGCCGGGGATCAGCATCCAGGCACTGTCCTGCGAGCAGCCGACCGGCTCGGAAGCGTCGGGCAGGATGGTGCCGACCGGGGTCATCGTGGGAATGGGCGTGGCGAAAACGTTCGGCCCTTCGATCTGTCCGCCTGGGTTGCCCAGCGAAATGGGCGGGCCGGCGACCGGCGTGCTGGTCACGAACTGCTGAAGTTGGACGACGGGGCCCGTGTCGCCCAGGCGAATGTCGCGCAGGGTAGGGGCCATCATGTTGGCAATGGCCCACACCGCGATGGCGAACTCCAGCAGCAGGCCGCCGAAGGTGATGGCGTTCGCCTGCCGGACCAGGGCCTGCTCGCGCTCCAGCTTGAACTGCGCGACGGACAGCTCGCGCCGCGCCCGGCGCAGCCGGTACGCCATGAATAGGATGCCGCCGGCGCACAGAATATACAGCCCCTCGGCGATTCTCTCGATAAAAAAGACCAGGCTACTCATACTCTGGATGGTTTTCCACCTCAGCCGGATCGTAGGGCGGCATCTGGCGCAGCACGCCGCGAATCAAAACGGCGAGCCGGGGCACGATCTGGCGGCCCAGGCGCAGCACCTCTTCGTGGCTGACTTCCTCGCTGGCTTCGGGATCGTCGATCGACAAGTTGGTGATGCTCGAAAAGCCCAGGACGCGCATCCCGGTGTGATACGCCACGATCGTCTCGTGCGCGGTGGACATGCCGACCGAGTCGCCGCCCAGCGCGCGCAGCATGCGGACTTCGGCGGGCGTCTCGAACGACGGGCCGGCCAGCCCGACGTAAACTCCCTCGCGCACGGGGATGTCGTTTTCGGCGGCGACGCGATGCGCTAGCTTGCGCAGGCCGGGATCGTAGATGTGCGTGCAGACCGGGAAGCGGGGGCCGAAGCTGTCCAGGTTCGGGCCGCGCAGCGGGTTGAAACCCGCCAGCCCGGTGAAGGCGATGTGATCTTCGATGATCATGATGTCGCCCGCGCTGAAGCTCGCGTTGAGGCCGCCCGCGGCGTTGGTGACCACCAGCGTATTCACGCCCAGCAGGCGCATGACGCGCACCGGCAGCGTGACCTGACCCATGCTGTAACCCTCGTAGAAATGGGTGCGGCCCTGCATGACCACGACCGGCTGGCCTTCGAGCTCGCCAAAGACCAGGCGGCCCGCGTGGCCTTTCACGGTCGAATGGGGCCAGTGAGGAATATCCTGGTATGGGATAACCTGAGGGGACTCGATCTCGTCCACCAGCGGGCCCAGGCCCGACCCCAGGATCAGCCCGATAGCGGGCGACCCTGCGATTCGCGCGCGGACGGCTGCAGCGGCAGCGCGGTAGTGCTCTTCGGGAACGAACTCGGTTGCGGCCATTCAATACTCCCAGCAGTGCGACAAGGTAACGCCCCTATTTTAACACTTGAAGCGCAGACTCCACACCCATACGATGTGTATGACAGGGTATAATGGGCGCGTACAGACCCGGTTGCTGAGGAATTTCAGACGACTTTCACGTCTGCATGCCCCGTTTTCGTCCAATCGACGATATACTCGGGATAAGGTTGTAGAATTGCTCGAATTTCCCCGCCGGAGGTTGCCCATGAGGGTCGAGAAGGCCATGGCCCGCTATCTCGACATGTATCAGAAACTGTACCATCGCTCCCCGCGCGAGCTGCGCGACCTGGGGAACGACTGGGTTCTGGTCAATGGCGCGCGGATGAGTGTCGACCAGTTGGAGAGCCTGACCGGCGAGCTTGCCCTCGAATACGAACGCTACCTGAAGACGCGTCGCAGCGCCGTCCAACGGCTGCTCAACTGGTTTCTGCGCGCGTAAAATCCCCGGCAGCCTGCCACCCCATTCGATTTACAGTGGGCTGCATGGTCCCGAAACCGCTATATTTGTCCTGGGAAAGGTACGGACAAACAGGGGGTTGTCATGGGATCGCATCCGATCAATCTGCTGCTCCGCTTCGTGTTGGAACTGGCTGCTTTGGCGGCGGCAGGCTATTGGGGCTGGACCGAGAAATCGGGCGGCTGGCGATGGGCGTGGGCTATCGGGCTGCCGCTGGTGATGGCGGTGCTGTGGGGCACGTTCCGCGTGGACGGCGATCCTAAGGATGCGCCGGTGCCGGTGCCCGGTATCGTGCGCCTGCTGCTGGAGGCGGCGTTCTTCGCGACCGCCGTGGTGCTGCTCGCGGCGGCAGGACAGTCCCAGCTTGCGATTATCTTCGGCGTGGTGATCCTCGCACACTATGCCGTGTCCTACGACCGCATCGTGTGGCTGTTGGAGCAGACGTGAGCGAGCGGGCGTTGGCTCACACCAGCAGCGTGCAGTCGCCCAGGCTGTAAAAGCGGTATTCGCGCGCGATGGCCTCTTCGTACGCCTTCAGGATGCGCTCGCGGCCCGCGAAGGCGCTCACCAGCATGAGCAGCGTCGAGCGCGGCAGGTGGAAGTTGGTGAGCATGAGGTCCACGGCGCGGAAGCGATAGCCCGGCGTGATGTAGAGGTCCGTGTCTTCGTCGATGGCGACGATCGGGCGCCAGGGGCACAGGTTGTCTTCGAGATGGGCCAGAGTGCGCTGGACGCTGTCCGGATCGTTGCGCGGCGTGCCGTAGGCTGCCGACCGGATCGCCGCTGTCTCCAGCGTGCGAACGGCGGTTGTCCCGATGGCGACGATGCGGCCCCCGGCCAGCTTCGCGTTGTTGATCACCTGGGCGTCCTCGGGCGTGAGCACCGCGCGCTCGGTGTGAATCTTGTGATCCTCGATGTGTTCCTCGCGGACGGGCGCGAACGTGTCCAGCCCGATGTGCAGCGTGCAGTAGGCGATCTCGATTCCGCGCCGCTTGAGGTCGATCAGCATCTCGCCCGTGAAGTGCAGCCCGGCGGTCGGTGCGGCGGCTGAGCCGTCGTAGCGGGCGAATACCGTCTGGTAGCGGCTGGCGTCGGCGAGCGGGGTGGTGATGTACGGCGGCAGCGGAGTCTGGCCGATGTCGTCCAGGTAGGGGCGGATCGGCTCGGCAAACTCGACCAGTCGCTGGTTCTCGCCGCGCTCCTCGATCACGGTTGCCCGGATGGCCTTGTGGTTCCCCTGGCCGACTTCGAGCCGGGCGCCTACCCCGATGCGCTTGCCACCCACGACCACCAGCCAGCGCGTGTCGGAGAGCTGGCGCAGCAGGAGGATTTCCGCCGCGCCGCCGGTTGGGACCTTGCGGGCGGGCAGCCGGGCAGGGATGACCCGCGTCTGGTTGAGCACGATGACGTCCCCGGCGTTCAGGTATTCCGGCAGGTCGCGAAACCGGCGGTGTTCGACCGCGCCGGTGGCGCGGTGCAGCACCAACATGCGCGACGCGTCGCGGGGGTCGGTGGGCGTCTGGGCGATGCGATCGAGTGGCAGATCGTAGTCGAAGTCAGAGAGTTTCATGGCGGCTCAGCGGTTGATGAGGCGGATGACGATATTCAGGGCCAGCGAGAGGAGCAGGCTGATGATGATCATGCTCACCAGCGGGAAGAAGCACGAGTAGTTCTTGCCCTCGATGCGGATGTCGCCGGGCAGGTGGCCGAGATGTTTGAGAAGCGGCACGCGCCCGATCACCAGGAACAATCCCCCCACGAGGATCAGGGCGATGCCCGCCAGGATGATCAACCGGCCCAGGTCGTTGAACGTCATCGGTCGTCTCCTGTGCCGCCGTCAAAACAGCGAGGTCTGGCGCGGCGGGCGGCTGTCGTCGAGGCCGAGGTGATCGTAGGCCAGGCGCGTGGCGACGCGCCCGCGCGGCGTGCGCTCGATGAAGCCCAGTTGCAGCAGGTACGGCTCGTAGACGTCCATGATCGTGTCGGATTCCTCGCTGATCGAGGCGGCGATGGTGTCCAGACCTACCGGGCCTCCCTCGAATTTCTCGATGATGGTCAACAGCACGCGCCGGTCGATGTCGTCCAGGCCCAGCGGATCGATCTCGAGCAGGTCGAGCGCCTCGGCGGCGACGTCGCCCGTGATGTCGCCATCAGCCCTCACCTCGGCGTAGTCGCGCACGCGCTTGAGCAGGCGCAGGGCGACGCGCGGCGTGCCCCGGCCCCGGCGCGCAATCTCGAGGATGCCGTCCTCGTGGATGGGAACGTCGATCAGCGTTGCGGCGCGCTCCACGATCTCGGACATGGCCTCCAGACTGTAGAAGTCCAGCCGGTAGACCGCGCCAAAACGGGCGCGCAACGGCGCGGTGAGCAGGGCCAGCCGGGTGGTCGCGCCGATCACGGTGAAGCGGGGCAGGTTCAGCCGCACGTTCTTGGCCGATGGCCCCTTGCCGATCACGATGTCCAGCGCGAAGTCCTCCATCGCCGGGTAGAGCACCTCCTCGACGGCGCGGCCCAGGCGGTGGATCTCGTCGATGAACAGCACGTCTCCCTCGCGCAGATGGGTCAGAATGGCGGCGAGGTCGCCGGCGCGCTCGATCGATGGCCCGGCGGTGATGCGGATGTTGACCTCCATCTCGTTGGCGATGACGTGGGCGAAGGTGGTCTTCCCCAGGCCGGGCGGCCCGTACAGCAAGACGTGATCGACCGGCTCGTGGCGACCGCGGGCGGCCTCGATCAGGATGCGCAGATTTTCGACAACGCGCTCCTGGCCGGTCATCTCGTCGAGGCGGCGCGGGCGCAGGGCGTTGTCGAGGCGATCTTCGGTTCGTTTCTTGCCGCTGACCATGCGGCTGGCGTCGGACATGCGTTCTGTTCCTTCCGTCGAGTGTGCTGGATGGAGTATACCGGGAGGGCGCGAGAAGGTAAAGGTTTGCGTTGGCAGGGGAGGACGTTACAATTTGCGGCGCACGGACTGCTCGAAGGAGAAGTGTATGTCCGACTCCAAGATCCACATATCCGATCATCCCCTCGTGAAACACAAGCTGACCCTGCTGCGGCGGGTGCAGACGGAACACAAGAAGTTCCGCGAGCTGATCCGCGAGCTGGCGATGCTGCTGGGATACGAAGCAATGGCCGATCTGCGGCTGGTAGACTGCACGGTCCAGACGCCCATGGCCGAAACCAGGGGGTACCATCTCGAAGAGGACGTCGGCCTGGTGCCCATTCTGCGGGCCGGGTTGGGTATGGTCGATGGCATCCACGAGATGATTCCCGGCGCGCAGGTGTGGCATCTGGGCATCTACCGCGACGAGAAGACGCTGCGCCCGGTGTCGTATTACAACAAGCTGCCGATCGAGCCGACGGTCCAGGTCTGCCTGATCCTGGACCCCATGCTAGCGACGGGCGGATCGGCAGCGGCGGCGATCGAGGTGTTGAAACATTGGGGCGTCCGGCGGATCAAGTTCGTGGGGTTGATCGCGGCGCCGGAGGGAATCGCGACCGTGACGGCGGCGCACCCCGACGTGCCGATCCACCTGGCCGCGGTGGACGATCACCTGAACGAGCACGGTTTCATCGTGCCCGGCCTGGGCGACGCGGGGGACCGCCAGTTCGGGACGGCGTAGGCGTGGGGTAGGTGCCGGCTCGCAGTCGAGCCAGATCGTATGGGGAACTATGTCACAGGACCACGCGCTGTCCTTTATCGTGGTGTTTGCCCTGTCGTTTGGGATGTCCGCGCTGTTCAGCCCGGTCGCGCGGCGGCTGGGGGTACGCTGGGGGATCGTGGACCGGCCCCGCAGCCGCCACCAGCACGACCGCCCGACGTCCAAATTCGGCGGATTGGCGCTGTACGTCGCCTTCACCACGGCGGCGGTTGTCGCCCAGTTCCTGCCGGTGGTGCGCACCGACGACAAGGAGATCATTCGCCTGATCGGCCTGCTGTTGGGCGGCGCTTTCTTGTTCGTGTTCGGGCTGCTGGACGACAAATACGAGTTCGGCGCGCTGCCGCAGTACATCGCCCAGCTTCTCGCCGCCGCTGTCGCGGTCGTGTTCCTGATCTTCATCGAGCAGTTCAACAACCCGCTGACCGGCCAGCTCACGCCCGAATGGCCGTACGTCGTCACGGTGACGATCACCCTGTTCTGGCTGGGGCTGATGATGAATACCGTCAACTGGTTGGATGGCTTGGACGGACTCGCCGCCGGGGTGTGCGCGGTGGCGGCGCTGATGATCTTCGTTCACGCCGCGTTCCGCCTGGACCAGGTGAGCGTGAGCCTGCTGCCGCTGGCGCTGTTGGGCGCTGCGCTCGGCTTTCTGCCGTATAACTTCCACCCGGCGCGCGTGTTCATGGGCAGCAACGGCGCGCTCTTTCTCGGTTATACGCTCGGCGTGCTGGGCATCATTGGCGGGGCGAAGATGGCGACCATCCTGCTGGTGATGGGCCTGCCGCTGCTGGACGTGGTTTGGCAGATCGTGCGGCGCGTGAGCGCCGGGGCGAACCCGACCCAGGGCGACCGGGGGCACGTTCACTACCGGCTGCTCGCGTTGGGGCTGTCCCAGCGGCAGATCGTGCTGGGCTATTACCTGTTCTGCACGCTGTTTGGGGCGATTGCGCTGGTGACGGCCAGCCGGTTGTTCAAGTTGATCGCGCTGCTGGTGATGGGCGCGGTCATCGGCGCGGGCTTCCTGGTGCTCAGCCGCCGCACCCCGCTCGATCCGGCGCCGGGTGAAGGACCCGAAGCCTAGAGGTCGTCGAAGTCGATGTATTCCAACTCGTCGACGTCGTCTTCGTCCTCATCATCGTCGTCATCGAAATCGTCAAAATCATCGATATCCTCGTCGTCATCGGCGAAGGGCGACGGGCTGGGCAGCGAGCGCCCGAAGGGGCGCGCCGCACCGGAAACGGGACTCCGTGCGCCCGGTGGTCGCGTGGCCCCGGAATCTTCGAGAGAGTCTTCATCGTCACGCGCCGCCCCCAACGGTGAGCGGAACGGCGCGGGCCCCGGCAGCGTTCGCCGGGGAGGGGATGCGGCCTCATCGTCGCGGTCCCCTACGGGCGGCCTGCGGAATGGCGTCTGCCCGGTGGGCGCGGCGGGTTGGGGCGGTGGGCGGCGGAACGGCCCCGGACGGTCACCGGGCGGCGGTGACTGCTCGCCATCCTCGACGGGGCGGCGGGCGGCGGGCACCGGTCGCTCGCGGAGCGCATCCTCACGGCCCGCCGGTCGCGGTGTGCGGCTTCCTGCTTCATCGGGCTGCCGGGCGGCAGGCATGCGGTCCGGCTCTCGCCGGGCGGGGGCGGGCGCGGCTTTCTCCGGCCCTGGGCTGGCGACCGGCGTTTCCTTGGCGGGGGAGGGACCCATCGAGGGGCGCGACGTGCTGGCGGCGGCGGAAAACCGGCGGCTCTGGGTGCGCAAGGCGTTGACCTCCGACGAGTCCGGCACGGGCAGGAACAGGTTATAGACCGAGGGCAGCGGCGTGCCGGGACGCAGCGGCAGGTTCGATCCCGGCTCGCGTGTGCGCCGCCTGCGAACCGGGCGGCTGTAGTCGAATTTGCGCCTGGTCAGCCGCTCGAGGATCTCTTCCAGAAAGCCGATGGCGACGATGCCGGGAATCTCGACGAGCACCACGGTCACGAAGGCGGTGGACAGCCGCCGGACGCCGGTCGCCACGGGGCCGGTGAAGGTTTCGAGCAAGACCTCGCCCGATCCGATCACGACCAGGAAAAACAGCACCACGCCGAATATCCCGATGACCAGCGGCCATCCCTGGCGGTCGGCGGGGGTGGGCAGCATGGCGTTGCCGATGGTGAACATCAGGTAGAGCCAGATGAAGAAGTCGGTTTTCCCCGCCAATTCGCGCAGCGCGGGGCCGATGATCTGCATGTCGCCCGTGCCGAGCGCGGTGACGAAATCTCCGAAATCGAGGATCTGGTTGCTGATCAGCCAGACGAGCGACATACCGGCCACGAGCGGTGACGCGCCGATGATCGCGGCCTTGAGCCAGCCGGCGGATTGAATCTGCACGAAGTCCAGGCGCAGCGTGCCGTCGTCCTGGGCTTCGGGCCAGGATGTGACGCGGCGCGTCTTGACGTTGAGCGCACCGGCCACCAGCCACTGGGTGAACTCGTGGACGAACACGCCGGGGAACAGGATGACGTAGTAGAGGGCGGTCGCGCTTTTCTTGTCATTCGTCAACAACCAGCCCACACCGTACAGATGGCTGTGGATCCATCGCTCCATATAGACCAGAGGGATGAGAACCGCCGCCAGCAGCAGCCACGGTGTGAGCAGGTCGTTGAGATGCATGGCCTACCGATCGATCAGCTCAGTCCTTTGGCCTCGATGGCGATCCGGACCAGATCGATGAATGAATCCGGCTGGAGCGACGCGCCGCCGACCAGCGCGCCGTCGATGTGCGGCTGGCTCATGAACTCGGCCATGTTGCCCGGCTTGACGCTGCCGCCGTACTGGATGCGCATGGCGTCGGCGTGTTCCTGCCCGTACAGCCCGGCGAGGATAGCGCGAATGGAGCCGATGATGGCGTTGGCCTGCTCGCCACTGGCGCTCTTGCCGGTACCGATAGCCCAGATTGGTTCGTAGGCGACGACGATGCGAGCGAGATCGTTGGCGGGAATGCCGTCGAACGCGGCGCGGATCTGGTTGCCGACGAACGCCTCGGTGTCGCCCGCCTCGTTAATCTCCAGGCTCTCGCCGACGGCGATGATCGGGCGCAGGCCGTGCTTGAGGGCCGCTTTGGCTTTCTTGTTCACCATCTCGTCGGTGACGCCCTGGTAGGCGCGCGTCTCGGAGTGGCCGATGATCACGTAGGTCACCAGCCCTTCGAGCATGCCCGGCGCGACCTGGCTGGTGAAGGCGCCCTCTTCTTCCCAGTGAACGTCCTGGGCGCCGACCGCGATGTCAGTGCCGTCGAGCGCGGCTTTGACCGCGGGCAGCGCCACGTAGGGCGGGCAGACCACGCGTTCGGCAGCCGCCAGCTTGAGCAGGTCGTCTTTGGTGGCCTGGACGAATGCAACGGCTTCCTGGGGCGTCTTGTACATTTTCCAGTTGCCAGCGATTATTGGAGTGCGCATTAAGTCAAGTTCCTCCTGAAAGATCATCCGGATAAAGACTCGGCGGCTCTCGTATGCCGCGCGGCGCGCAGCGCTGAAACGGGCGCTGGCGGGCACGCGATGCGAAATCGCCGGGATGCGAAGGGCGTCGATCCCTTCTGATTATAGTCTACACCCTGTTATGGCAGGGCGGGCTGCGGTGCGATCCGGCGAGCCGGTGTGCCGTCGCAGGGATCGGCTCGCCGGGTGCAATCGAGTCTACAGGTCGTTCAGCGCCGCGACGCCGGGCAGCTCCTTGCCTTCGAGCAGTTCCAGGCTGGCGCCGCCGCCGGTCGAGATGTGCGACATCCGCTCGCCCAGGCCCGCCTTCTTGACCGCGGCCACCGAGTCGCCGCCGCCGATGACCGTCGTCGCGCCCGATTCGGCCAGAATCTCGGCGATCTGGTAGGTGCCCTTGGCGAAGTTCGGCATTTCGAAGACGCCCATTGGCCCGTTCCAGACGATGGTGCGCGCGTCTTTGAGCACCTCGCGGAAGGCTTCCACCGCGCCGGGGCTGATGTCCAGGATCCGCCAGCCAGCCGGGACGCTGTCGGACGGGGCGATGACCCGCGTGTTGGCCTCGTTGTCGAACGCGTCGGCGATGACGACTTCGTCGGGCAGCATGAGCTTGCCGCCGCTTTTCGCCAACAGGTCTTTCGCCGTGTCGATCGCTTCACCCTCGACCAGCGAGTCGCCCATGTCATACCCCTGGGCCTTGAAGAACGTGTTCGCCATGCCACCGCCGATCAGCAGCCGGTCGCACTTCGAGAGCAGCGACTCGATCACGCCGATCTTGTCCGACACTTTGGCGCCGCCGAGGATCGCCACGAACGGGCGCTCCGGCGACTCCACCGCGTTCGCCAGGTATGCAAGCTCTTTTTCCATCAAGAAGCCGCCCACGGCGGGCAGATAATGCGTGACGCCTTCGGTCGAGGCGTGGGCGCGGTGGGCCGAGCCGAACGCGTCGTTCACGTAGATGTCGCCCAGCTCGGCGAGCTGGCGGGCGAAGGCCTCGTCGTTCTTGGTCTCTTCAGCATGGAACCGCGTGTTCTCGAGCAGCAGCACGCCACCTTCGGGCAGCGCGTTGGCAGCCTTCTTGGCGGCCTCGCCCACGCAGTCCTCGGCGAAGGCGACATCCGTGCCCAACAGATCGGCCAGGACGGGGACCACCGGGCGCAGCGAGAATTCCGGCTTCGGCTCGCCCTTGGGGCGGCCCAGATGCGACATCAGGGCGATGTAGCGCGGATTCTGCTCCAGGATGTACTTCAGCGTCGGGATGGCGGCGCGGACGCGGGTGTCGTCAGTGACCTTGTCGCCGTCCAGCGGCACGTTGAAATCGACGCGGATGAGCACGCGCTTGCCGGTGAGATTCACATCGCGAACAGTCTGTTTGTTCATACTCGTCTCTCCTTCTAATCAGCACAGTGGGGGCGCGAGGCCCCATGGCCCGTGCCCCCACGAATTGCCGGTGTATCGCTGCAAGTGGGCCTGGTTCGCGGTTAGAGCTTGCTCGCCATCAGCTTGGCCAGGTCGGCAGTGCGGACCGAGTAGCCCCATTCGTTGTCGTACCAGGTCATCAGCTTGACCATCGTGCCCTGGAAGACCGAGGTGAACCCGGCATCGACGATGCTGGAGCGGGGATCGCCCTTGTAGTCAATCGAAACCAGTTCTTCGGTCTCGAAGCCCAGGATGCCCTTCAGGCTGCCTTCCGCGGCTTTCTTGAACGCGGCGTGCAGCTCTTCGGTGGTGGTCTCCTTCTCGATCTCGATCACGCAGTCCACCAGCGACACGGTTGGGGTGGGAACGCGCACGGAGATACCGTCGAACTTGCCCTTCAGATCCGGGATGACCAGCGCCACGGCCTTGGCCGCGCCGGTGGTGGTCGGGATCATGCTGAGGGCGGCAGCGCGAGCGCGACGCAGGTCGCTGTGGGGCAGGTCCAGGATGCGCTGGTCGTTGGTGTACGAGTGGATCGTCGTCATCACGGCACGCTTGATGGTGAAGTTGTCGTGAATGACCTTCGCCGCCGGGGCAAGGCAGTTGGTGGTGCAGGACGCATTCGACACGATGTGGTGCGTGGCCGGGTCGTACATATCGTCATTGACGCCGAGAACCATCGTCAGATCGACGTCGCCCTTGGCCGGGGCGGTGATGATGACCTTCTTGGCGCCTGCGTCGATGTGCGGCTGGCACTTCTCGCGGCTGCGGAAGACGCCGGTGCCCTCGACGACGATATCGACACCCAGGTCGGCCCAGGGCAGCTTGCCGGGCTCGCGCTCGCTGAACGCGCGCACCAGCTTGCCGTTGACCTTCAGGCCGCCATCTACCACCTCGACCGTGCCGTCGAACTTGCCATAGTTCGAGTCGTACTTGAGGAGGTGGGCCATTTCGTCGAGCTTGCCGAGGTCGTTGAAGGCCACGACCTCGAGGTCATTCGGGTACTTCTCCATGATGGCCTTGAGAACCTGGCGGCCAATGCGACCGAAACCGTTGATACCTACGCGTACTGCCATTGGTGTACTCCTTTGTAGATGGTCTGGTTAAACCCAACACACATGGTTCGATGTTCGCGGTTGCACCCTAGAAGGCCGCAGCCGCATCCACGTGAACAGGCACTGCCTGAGTGGCATCCTGATACATTGCCAGCAGTGCCGACGCGAGCTTGACAGGATCGTGGCGCCAGGGCCGTTCCTCGTCGGTGAGGTCGGCCATGACAACCTTGTATCGCTGGTAAACTGCGTGCGATTCGGGGCCGGGCAGGACGTATCGCGTTGAGTCGCCCGCGTTTTTGCTGGGATAGCTGTTGTTGGCGAGGACGGCATCGAACACGCCCCGGCCTGCGTGGGCTTCCAGCACAGCGATATGATCTGCTACAGTAAAGCCGTCTGTTTCGCCCTGCTGCGTGGCAACGTTACATACATAGATGGTATACGCACTGCTGGCCCGAATGGCTTCCGTGATCCCGCTCACCAACAGGTTTGGCAAGATGCTGGTGTACAGGCTTCCCGGCCCGATAACGATACAGTTGGCGCCAAGAATCGAGCGAACTGCTTCTGGATAGGCGCGTACCTGATCCGGGTGCAAAAAGACGCGCTCGATTTTACCACCTGCGATGGGAATTTGCGATTCACCGGTGACGCGCCGGAGCCTCGGTTCGTCGGCGAATCGCATCTCGGCGATCAGCGTCACGTCCTGCTGGAGCGTGGCGGGCAGCACCTGCCCGTCGATGGCAAGAACGCGCCCGGTTTCGGCGACTGCCTTGTCCATGCTGCCGGTGATGTCGGCCATGGCGGTCAGGAACAGGTTGCCGAAGCTGTGCCCTTCCAGGCCGCCGTTCGCAAAGCGGTACTGGAAAAGCTGGGTCATCAGGTTCTCGTCATTGGCGAGCGCCGCGACGTTGCTCCGCAGGTCGCCGGGGGGCAGAATCCCCAGCTCGCGGCGCAGCCGGCCCGAACTGCCGCCGTCGTCGGCCACCGTCACGATGGCGGTGAGGTTGGTCGAGTGGACCTTGAGCCCGCGCAGCACGCTGGGCAGGCCGGTCCCGCCGCCGATGGCGACGACTTTCAGCCCGCGCTGGCGGCGGCTGTGCGTGTACATCATGTCGATCAGGGATTCCCGCGTTTGCAGCACAAACGGAGCGAGGAACGACCGGCTGAGCTGGACCAGGGCCAGGGCGATCGCGCCGCCACCCAGCACGGCTGACAGAAGCACGCGCGCCCACACCGGCAAAAAGCGCAGGGTGGCGATCGACACAGCTTCGGGCAAATCGCTGGCGCGGTAGGCGCTCACGATAATCTGTGCCAGCCCCAGGGCCAGGACGGTGATGCCGAACATGAGGACCACCAACCACCGCTTGATGCGGAGGCCCGGCGTCATCCATTTGATGAGAACGTTCCGCGAACGTCGCACCGAAGTCTTGAGATGAAATGCGTTCATGGATCGCCTGGTGGCCTGCTCATTTTGGGCGCGACATCATGCCCACGTCGCGGCAGATTGTAGCCCGTTTGGCCGCCCAGTTCAATACAATTCGACCTACAAAATGCTGCCAACGATTACTTGACGCCTGCACCCGGCGTGTTACAAATAATGGGCTGAGAGTTCATCACCAGAGAAGGATACGATGCGATGGCAAACTTTGATCTGATGCGGCGTCTGACGCTGGATAAAGGCGGCAAGATCATCCTGCTGGTCATGGATGGCGTGGGCGGTCTGCCGCGCGAGCAGGGCGGCCCGACCGAGCTGGAGGCGGCGCATACGCCGAACCTGGACCGGCTGGCGCGCGAGGGAAGCAGCGGCCTGAGCATTCCGGTCGCGCGCGGCGTGGCGCCCGGCAGCGGCCCGGCACACCTGGCGCTGTTCGGCTACGATCCGCTGGTCTACGAGATCGGTCGCGGCGTGCTGGAGGCGACCGGGATTGGCCTGCAAGTGAACCCCGGCGACGTGGCGATTCGCGGCAACTTCTGCACGGTCGATGAAAACGGGATCATCACCGACCGCCGCGCGGGCCGCATCTCCACCGAGGAGGGCGCCAAGCGGATCGAGGTGCTCAAGGACATCACGCTGCCCGGCGTCGAGATCGATATCGAGATCGCGAAAGAATACCGTTTCGCGATGGTGCTGCGCGGCGCGGGACTGAACGGCGCCATCGCGGACACCGATCCGCAGCAGACCGGCGTGCCGCCGCTGCCCGCCAAGGCGCTCGATCCCGCCGCGGAGAAGACCGCCGGACTGGTCAACCAGTGGCTGGCCGAGGCGCGCGCCCGGCTGAAGGGGCACGAACCGGCCAACATGGCGACGCTGCGCGGCTTCGCGATGGAGCCTGGGCTGCCGAAGTATGCCGACGTGTACAAGCTGAAGGCGGCCTGCGTGGCGGTCTACCCGATGTATAAGGGCGTGGCCGGGCTGGTGGGGATGGACGTGATCCCGACCTCGGCGCACGACACCACCGCCGACGAGTTCGACCACGTGGCCCGCATCTGGAACGATTACGACTTTGTCTTCTGCCACATCAAATACACCGACAGCCGCGGTGAAGATGGTGATTTCGACGCCAAAGTCAAGGTCATCGAGGGCGTCGACGAGGCGCTGCCTCGCCTGCTGGACCTGAACCCGGACGTTCTGATCGTGACCGGCGATCATTCCACGCCCGCCACGTACCGGGCGCATAGTTGGCACCCGGTCCCCACACTGTTGTGGGCGCCCGACACGCACATGACCGACCGCGCGCAGGCGTACGGCGAGCGCGAGTGCATCATGGGCGCGCTGGGGCAGTTCCCCGCGCCGGACCTGATGCCGATGGCGCTGGCGCATGCCAAGCGGCTGCAGAAGTTCGGCGCGTAGTCAGGCCGGGTTCGTGCTGTTTTGGATCACAACGGGGCCCCGCGGCTCCGTTGTGCGTTTCAGGGGGTATCGGTGGGGGGGCGAGAGTGCCGGTTGGGGATGGTGATAAAGGGCGGGTACCGCCAGTACCACGCGACCAGCATGGCGCACAACGCGCCGCCGACGGTCAGCAGGCCGATGGTGATCGCGGCATCGAACCAGAACTGCTCCGGGAACAAGCGGATGAGCGTCGAGCTGGTGCTGAACTGCCAGGAGTCGCCCTCGAAGAAGACGGCGTGAAACCCGTCGAAGAAGAAATCCCAACTGGCGAAGATCAACACGACCAGCAGGAGGATCAGCGCGATGGTGAAGGCTCCCCCCTCGGCCAGCGCCTGCCGGAGCAAACGCCGCGTTGGCCGGCGCCAGAAGAGGGACAAGGCGGCGGCGGCCAGGGCCAAGCTTAACACAGTATGGACTTTGAGCACCACCTGGACGACCGTCTTGACGTCCTGCATGTGGCGCAGTTCTCGGTCGGTGTACATCGGCGTCCCATCAAGCTCCAATTTGCCCAGGTAGCTGATGTCCGCGCTGTTGTGCAGATAGCGCACGGCATAGGGCGCGTATTCGAGCCGGTCTTCCTGGGTGAAGCCGTAGCGATCCGCCGGGAAACCGGGCCGGTGATACTCAAGCTGCAGGAATGTCTCGGAGGCCACCAACCGCACGCTGGTCAGCACGAAGAACGCCGGCAGGCCGATCACGATCAGCACGCGGAGAACGCGGGCGATTCGCCCGGTGAGGGTGGGGCCGGTGCCGGCCCCGGTGGTTTCGGTGCCGGCAGGTTGCATTGTGTCAGTGGACATGAATCCCCCCGATTCTCTCAATTGTCCAATTCGTCGATGCCACCGGTGAGCAGAAATTCGATGACCATCGAGTCGACGATGGACTCGACCGGCGCCCGGTCGTCGGTGAAACGGGTCTGTGAGATCGCCGTCGGGCGCAGCGAGTCTGCCGCGACGGTCAGCGCCTCGCGCAAGACAGGATGGGCGCCGGCGGGCAGCGCGGCGAGATTGGCCGCGAGGTTGTGGGCGCTGGTAGGCTGGCGGGTGGCGACCAGGATCGTGTTGTACGAATCGGGCACGTCCATCGTGTGCACCGATGGGTAGACGTCCAGCAGGGTGCGGGCCATCGCTTCGACCAGCCGCCGGTCGGAGGATGTCCGGCCCACGTTGATGATCAGCACGCCGTCATCGGTGAGGCGATCGCGGACTTCCTCGAAGAACTCGACGGTGGTCAGGTGCCAGGGGACGTACGGCACGCGGTAGGCATCGATCCCGATCATGGTGTACGTTTCGTCGAGCTGGTTGAGGCCGAAGCGGCCATCCGCTACCATCACATTGAGGCCGGGCTGCGTCATGCCCATATACGCGCGGCCCGCCTCGACGATGCCCGGATCGATCTCAATGCCGTCCATCGGAATCCCCGGGTACACGGCGTCGTACTGGCGCGAAATGGTTCCCGCGGCCAGCCCGACGACTGCGATTCGCTCGACGCGATCCGGGGTGTAGGGCGGGGCGTTGAAATACGGCCCTGCCAGGAAGAAGCCCCACGTGCGCCGGTAATAGATTTCGCTGGGGTGCCACTGCGAATGGACGCCCTGGCCCTCGTTGAGCAGCAGGTAGCGGTAGCCCTCGTCGTCTTCGACCACCTGCACCAGGTTGTACGCGGTTTCGTCTTCGTGGAGCAGCGTCATGCCCGAGGGCGGATCGTGGAGCGGGCCGCTCAGCGAGACGACAGCCAGGGCCGCCAAAACGGCGGGCATCCACAGTAGCTTGAGCGCGGCCCCCCGGTCCTGCATCGCCAGCCCGGCGAGCCCGACGGCCATCAGCAGCCCGGCGAACACCAGGAACGTCCGGGTGGTGCCGATCTGGGGGATCAGGATGAGCACAGGCGTGAAGTTCCCGATGATGCTGCCCAGCGTGGAGACGGCGTACATGTGCCCGGAGATGCTGCCGGCGTTCTTGACGTCCGCGAGGGCGAGGCGGATCGAGAACGGCGAGATGCAGCCCAGCAACGTGACCGGCACCGCGAACAGGACGAGCACGCTCGCGAACGATCCGGCGGTCACGGCGGCGTCGAAATCCTGAAACGCGCTCGCGGCCACGCGCAGGATGGGGCGCGCAACCAACGGCACCAGCCCGCTGAAGAAGGCCGCCCAGGTGATGATCCGGTAGAACGTCGTGTAATGCGGCGAGCGGTCCGCCCAGCGGCCCCCGATGAAATAGCCGGCGGTCAGATAGATCAGGATCAGGCCGATGATGTTGGCCCAGACGATGTTGCTCGTCCCGAAGGTGCTGCCCAGCAGGCGCGAGGCCGACAGCTCGACGGCCAGGGTGGTCATGCCGCCGGAGAACACGGCAAGATACAGAAATCGCTGCTGGAGTCGCGGGCCGGGGTTGGTCATGCTCATGTCCTTGCCTGGGCGAGTCACAGAATCCGGTTGTGGGCGCTCGCGCGAAAGCTGAGCACCGATGCCAGATCGTCATCCTGCCGCACGGTGTAGACCATGGCGCCAGCCGCTTCGGCCATCGCGCGGAGCGACGGGGTGGAATCGACGGGATCGCCGAAGCTGCGCGGATCGATCAGGACGCAGATCACGCGGATGCCGCGCCGGATCATCGTATGGACTTCCGCGGCCCAGTCCTCGTCTTTGCTGGCCGTGATCAGGATGGCGGTCGTGCTGCGCGTCAGGTAGTTGGCCTCCAGAGCCAGCATCTGGGCCAGCGACAGGTCCGTGTCGCTGTGGGCGACGGCCAGGATCTCCAGGATGCGGGTGAGCTGGCGCGGCCCGCGGTCCGGCTGGACGATCTCGCGGCGCGGCGCGTAGGTGACGAACCCCAGCGCGCGCCCTTTGTCGACGAAATACTGCGCCAGCGAGGCGGCGACGGTGATGCCGTATTCCTCGGTCGAGGGCGGCAGGTTGGGCGGCGGCGCGAAGATGTTGCCGTTTTCGCTGCGCGCTTGCGGGCGCTCGACTAGCGAGGCGCGCGACAGGTCCAGAAAGATCCACACGTCGGCCAGCGGGTCGAGCTCGAACTCTTTGACGAGCAGGCGGTCTTTACGGGCGCTGCTGCGCCAGTGAATCCGGTTGAAGCTGTCGCCGGGCTGGTAGTCGCGGACCCCGGCGGCGTTGGTCGTGATGAAGTGCGCGCGGCGCCGCACGGCCTCACCGCCGGACAGCGTGCCCAGGGGGGTCACGAAGCGGTGGACCGGCACGGTCGGCGGGTAGACGATGATGCGCGACTGCGCCGCGATGTGGCGCGGGAACTGGAACAGGCCGAACGGATCGCCGCTGAGGATGGTCATCGGCCCGAGCGTGTATTCGCCGCGCTTGCTGCAAATGGTATGGGTTTCCCAGCGGTATTGGCGGCGGGGCAGGACAGTGGGCACGACGTAACTGGCGTTGTGGTTGGGCAGGGCGGACTGGTCGCGGATTTCGAGCCACAGCTTGGGCAGCAGCAGGCTCGTGTTTCGAATGGCGAAATATTCGTCCAGCGTGCGGCCCACCTGGGCGCGCCGCGCCAGCGTGTAGCGGCTGATGGTCAGCCAGTTGACCGACGTCCACGACCAGATGAACGCCCCGATCAAGACCGCGCCCAGCGCATAGGCCATGTTGAACGCAAAGGTCCGCCCGCTGATGAAACCCAGCAGCAGGAAGAAGATGATCAGGGCATAAAAGGCGTTCCGTCGATTGGGCATAATGGCCGGTTCTATGCTTAGAAGCGGGCTCCCACGGTGGCGCCGGGGATCGGCACGGTGTTCAGGATGCTGTGGACGATGCTGCTCGATGACACATCCTTGATGCGCGCGTTCGGGCCGACGATGATGCGGTGCGCCAGCGTGACCTCGGCCAGCGCCTTGACGTCATCCGGGATCACGTAGTCGCGCCCGACGATGGCCGCGCGTGCCTGGGCGGCGTGGTACAGCGCCAAAGCCCCGCGCGGACTGGCGCCCAGGTACACGTCGGGATGCTGGCGCGAGGTGGTCACCAGGTTGACGATGTAGTTCTTGATGTCGTGATTCAGGTACACGCTGCGCACGGCGTTTTGGGCGTTGAGCAGGTCTTCGACGGTCACCACTTGCTGGAGCCCCTCCAGCGGGTGCTGGTACTGCTGCGAATCGAGCATGGCGATTTCTTCCTGCGGGGTGGGATAACCCAGGCGAATCCGCAGCATGAAACGGTCGAGCTGCGCTTCGGGCAGCGGGAATGTGCCTTCGTACTCGATCGGGTTCTGCGTGGCGATCACCAGGAAGGGATCGTCCATCGGGTAGGTCACGCCATCGACGGTGAGCTGGCGCTCCTCCATGGCTTCGAGCAGCGCGGCCTGCGTCTTGGGCGTGGCGCGGTTGATCTCGTCCGTCAGCACGATCTGCGACATAATCGGGCCGGGGCGGAACTCGAACTCGCGCGTGCGCTGGTTGAACACCGACACGCCGGTCACGTCCGACGGCAGCATATCGGGCGTGAACTGAATGCGGCTGAAGTTGGCGCCAATCGAGCGCGCCAGCGCGCGCGCCATCATGGTCTTGCCAACGCCGGGCACGTCTTCGATCAGGATGTGTCCCTGGCACAACAGGCCGACCACGGTCAGGCGAATTTCGTTGCGCTTACCGATGATGACCTGGGAGACATTTTCGATTATGCGTTCTGCAACCGCTTGGACAATCGTCATCAGCACCAATGCCTTTGATTTGCTTAGACGGGATTATGCTTTCGAGATTATAGCGCAGCGGCGAGATGTGTGGAAAGGGCGGTTCGCCTACGCTAGGCTATCGTGACGGTGCGCGGCGGTCCCGTCCGGCGCGGAAGTCGTCCCAGGCGCGCGCGACGTAGCCGGTGATCTGGCGCTCGAACACCGCCGAATCGAACTGCATGGCGTGGGCGCGCAGCGCGGACGGATCGAACCGGGTGTCGTCGAAGTCGCGCAGGACGGCGGCCAGCGACTCGGCGGTCGGCTCGGCGAACAGCAGCCCGGTCTTGCCGGGAAGGACGGTATCCAGCGCGCCGCCGCCACGAAAGGCGATCACCGGGCGGCCCGCGGCCTGGGCCTGAACCGGCGTGATGCCGAAGTCTTCCAGGCCGGGGAAGATGAACGCGCGGCACCGGGCGAACAGGTCCGGCAGGTCTTCATCCGGCACGTAGCCGATGAACTGGACGGTCGGCCCGGCCATCGCCTCCAGGCGGGCGCGGTCGCGGCCCTGGCCGCCGACGATCAACGGCAGGCCGAGCTGCGTGCACGCCTGCACGGCGAGATCGATCCGCTTGTAAGGCACGAGCCGCGAGACGATCAGGTAGTAGTCTTCGACGGTCGCGGAGGGGACGAATCGCTCGGCGACCTCGACCGGCGGATAGATGATCGTCGAGTCCCGGTCGTACACGCGCCGGATGCGCGCCTGAACCTCGGTGCTGATCGCGATGAACTGATCGACGCGCTGCGCGGCGGCGTAGTCCCAGCGGCGATAGAGGTTGCCGACCAGCCGGGCGGCGGCGCGAACGCCCCGGCCAAACTGCTCGCGGTCGAGATACGCTTCCAGGTCCCACACGTAGCGCGTCGGCGTCAGGCAATAGCAGATGTGCAGCGTGTCGCGGCCCGCCTTGACGCCGTGGCAGAACCCGCTCTTGTTGCTGAGCACCACGTCATACGCGCCGAGGTCGAGATTGCGGAAGGCCAGCGGGTACAGCGGCAGATAGCGCTGGTGGTGGCGGTGAATGCCGGGCAGCCGGTCCATCCACGTCGAGCGGATGTCCCAGGTGCGGTACGGATCGGGCATCAGGTTCGGCGCGTACATGCTGGTATAGACCGGGCTTGCGGGGAAGAACCTGACCAGGTGCTCCAGGACATCCTCGGCGCCGCCGTTTTGATTCAGCCAGTCGTGCACCAGGGCCAGTTTCATCGGCGGGGATCCCCGTCGTATTCTGCCAGAACGGCCTGCAGCGGCGCGAAGCTCATCCGGTGCAGTTCGGTCGGGCCGAAATGGGCCAGCGACTGCTGGTGCAGTGGAGTGCCATAGCCTTTGTGCACGGCGAAACCGTATTGGGGAAACGCCGGGTCCAGGTCGATCATGAGCTGGTCGCGGGTCACTTTGGCGAGGATGCTGGCTGCGGCGATGCTCAGCGAGCGCTGATCGCCTTTGATGACGGCGTGACAGGGCAGGCGGATGTCGGGCAGGGCCAGCGCGTCCGACAGCAGCACGTCGGGCACGACCGCCAGCGCATCCAGCGCGCGGCGCATGGCGAGGCGGGTGGCGGGCACGATCCCCAGTTGGTCGATCTCGGCGTGGCTGGCGTGGCCCACCGCCGCGCCGGCGGCCACATCCAGGATGCGCGGCAGCAATGCCTCGCGCTGCTCGGCCTTGAGCTGCTTGGAGTCGGTGACGCCTTCCAGCACGTGCGCCAGGTCGAACCGGTCCAGCGGCAGGATGACGGCCCCCGCCACGACCGGCCCGGCCCACGCGCCGCGTCCCGCTTCGTCCAGGCCGGCGATCCGGGCAAATCCCCGCTCGCGCAGGAGGTATTCCAGCGTCAGATCCGCTCTACGCACCATTTTTCGAGCGGCTGTACATACCGCGCAGCCCATTGCGGCGAATCTTGAACACTTCGACGAACATATCGATCGAATCGTGGATGGGGTGAATGCGGGTGTTGTCTTTGTAATACCAGTTGATCGGCACTTCGACGATCTTGTAGCCGCGCCGTTGGGCCGCGTACAACACCTCGACGTCAAAGCTCCAGCCGTTCATCGTTTGCAGTGGGAACACGTCCTCGGCCACGGCGTCGCGGAACATCTTGAACCCGCACTGCGTATCCTGAAACCCGGGCACGGCGAACAGGCGCACGATGGTATTGAAGACGCGGCCCATCAGGTGGCGGTACCACGGCTCGTTGTACCGGACGGCGCCCGGCGCCTCGCGCGAGGCGATGGCGATGTCGTAGCCGGAGAGCTGGGGCGGCAGGAATTTCTGCACCTCTTCGATGGGCATCGACAGATCGGCGTCGCAGATGAAGCGGTACTGCCCGCGCGCCGCCAGCATGCCCGTGCGGACGGCGGCACCTTTGCCCTGCGTCTTCTCGAACAGGACGCGCATGTAGGGCTGTTCGCTGGCGAATTCCTGCGCGATTGTGTGCGTGCTGTCGGTGCTGTTGTTGTCGACGATGACCACCTCGACGGCGTAACTTTGCTGTTCCACGAACGCGGCGATGGCCTGCAGGCTGGCTGGCAGGCGAGCCTCTTCGTTGTAGGCAGGAACCACGATAGATAGAAACGGGCGATCTTCGTCGTGATTCTGATGAGTGCGTGCCAACGGATACTCCGATCTTACGTCCTGGGCGCCGGGTCGTCCGGCATCGGCGTCAGGATCGACTCCAGATACTCTATTGATACACGGCGACCGCGTTGAATGTCGCGCCGCTTGCGCAGCATTTTGGGCAGGCCGGCCAGGCTGGCGGCCATGCCGCGCAACCGCGCGCGGGCAGCGGCACCCCGCCAGGCGCGCACGGCTTGCCACGCCTGAGCGAGCTGGAAGCGCACGATCTTCCCGGCGTGTTTGCGCCACAGCGGCCCCGGGACATTCTTCACCAGCAGCCAGATCGTATTGCGTCCGTCGTAATAGCTGGCCGTTGTGCCGCCGCCGGTTGCCGCGAGATGATGGTACACTACCGCGTTTGGGGTATAGATGCAACGATAGCCTGCTAGTTGGGCGCGCCAGGCGAGGTCCATGTCTTCGCACGAGAAGAAGAAATCGTCGTCGAGCAGGCCGATGTCGTCCAACATGCTGTGCCGGTAAGCGGACGAGCCGCCGCACGCGCTGAAGACGTACTCCTCACGGTCGTACTGCCCCTCGTCCCGTTCCCACACGCCGCGGTTGATCAGCCGACCATCCACCCGGTACAGGTCGCCGGCAGTGTGAAACCGGTCGCGCCGGTCGAACAGCAGCATTTTGGAGGCGACGAGTCCCGCCTCGGGGTGGCGATTGAACGCGTCGAGCACCGCCGCAGCCCAGCCGGGATCGACTTCGGTGTCGTTGTTGAGCAGGGCCACGTAGTCGCCCGTTGCGATCCGCATGCCGGCGTTGCACGCGCCGGTGAAACCCCGGTTCTCACTCAACGGGACGACGCGCACTTCGGGATAGTCGCGCGCCAGCAGGTCGAGCGAGCCGTCGGTGGACGCGTTATCGGCGACGATGATCTCACAGTCGGGATGAGTCTGGCGGCGCAAGGCGTCCAGGCAGGTGGGCAGGTGGTGCGCGCCGTTCCAGTTGGGAATCACGACCGACAGGCGGGGTGGGGTGCTGTTGGGAGACATGGCCGCGCTCTATCCGGTAGCGCGCTCGGCGGCCAGGAAGGCGGCCACTGCATCCTGCCAGGGGCGCAGCACAATACCCAACCGCGCGGCGGCGGTGTTCTGGAGGGCGGCGTATTCCGGCGGGCGTGAGGCGCGCGGATATTCGGCCAGGGCGATCGGCTTGACGGGCACAGCGGCATAACCGGCCAGTTCCAGGACGTGGCGCGCAAACGCATAGCGCGACGTGTGACCGGCATTCACCAGATGGTAGAGGCCGTACATCCCGGTCGGAATCAGGCGCGAGATCGCGGCGACCAGATCATCGTTGTAGGTGGGCGAGCCGATCTCGTTGGTGACGACGCGCAGCGGCTTCCCCTGGGCGGCCAGCCCCAGGATCGACTGGACGAAGTTGCGCCCGCCATGCGAGAACAGCCACGACGTGCGCACGATGTAATGCCGCTTGACCAGATCGCGGACGACCTGCTCGCCCACCCATTTGCTGTAGCCGTAGGGGTTGATCGGGTGCGGGCTGTCGTACTCGCGATAGGGGCGGCGGCTGGCCCCGTCGAAGACTTCGTTCGTGCTCACGTACAGCATGGCCGCGTCCTGTGCCTGGCAGGCCAGCGCGACCGTCTGCGTGCCGAAGCCGTTGACGGCCAGCGCCTCGTCGGGATGCTCGGCGCAGTAATCGACGGCGGTCAGCGCAGCGCAGTGTATGACCATCTCCGGGCGGATGTCCTCGAAAACGGCGCGCACCGCGCCGGGATCGGTAATATCGATCGTGTCACGATCGACACCGGTGACGGCATAGCCCTCACCTTGCAGCGCGTTGTGTAACGCCCGGCCAAGCTGCCCGTTGGCCCCGGTGATCAGGATTCGCATAGGGTTCCGCTCATGAATTTTTTGTGAAATTCGTCAAATGACACAGGTGCCAGCCGCGATATCATAGCCTGGTGGCGGGCGCGATTATACCGGATTCGGGTGAGGGAGGAAACAATAAGTTGGCGAAGGATAGAGCAATGTGCGGGAAGACCAGCGCAAGCGCAACAGGAATCTACCCAACAGATAACCTAGTGAACAATGTAAGTTGATTATAAATTAATACATGAGGGGGTATCTTGACACAAACTGCAGGAATCGCTATAATCATGTCACTGACAGTCCAGTATTTTCGAGAGAGGCCGCGCTCAAAAGCTTTTATTATGTATGCGGCTTACTTTTTTACACACGGCAATGAAAAGGCTTGCTGTCGTGACACATTCCCAGCATCAGTGCTTCGTCAATAACCGCGTTCTCAAACTCAATGTCGGCTTTCTGCTCGCTGAGGGGGTGGGCTACCAGCGAGACATCGCGCTCGACCTGCCACGCGTCCGCCTCGCCGACGATCTCACGCTCGATTTCCTCAAAGGCACCCTACGGCTGAGCCGGAATTCTCGCGGAATCCTGGTTCAGGGTGACCTCGAAAGCCACGTTTCCAGCGAGTGCGCGCGGTGCCTGCAAGAGATTTTCGTGCCGGTTACGCTCGATGTTGAAGAATTATTCACCTATCCCCCCTCGTCTGATTCTGCGTACAGCGTAGATGACACCGGCATCCTCGATCTCGCGCCGCTGCTGCGCGAGGAGGCGTTCCTGGCGGTGCCGATGACCGCCCTGTGCCGTCCCGACTGCGCCGGATTGTGTCCTGAATGTGGGAAAAACCTGAACGAAGGCACCTGTGACTGCGAGCGCGATACCATCGATCCGCGGCTCGCAGTTTTGCGTTTGCAGCTCGATGATGAAGAACCGGTTGAGCAAGATTGAGATGAGCCACCGCTAGGTCGTAGTTGAGCGTTACATGCAAGGGGGACCTCACATTGAAAGAGTACAACGACACGGACCAGCAAGCTCCGGGCCTGAACGTGATGGCCGTTCTTCTCGAAAAAGCAGACTCCCAGGGATTTTTGACAACAGACGACGTTCTTGAAGCGCTGCCTGATGCCGACGAGGCGATGGATCAGCTCGAAGAGATTTTTATATGGCTCCATTCGGCGGGGGTGGAGGTTTTTGGCGACAAGCCCGGCGACGAGGCCAAGCTCGACGAAGAAGAATTGGACGACGAGGAAGACGACGTATTCGACCTGAGCGGCGTGTCGTCGGATGACACGGTGGGCCTGTACCTGAAAGAGATGGCGCGGGTGCCGCTGCTGACCACCGAGGAAGAGGTCGATCTGGCGAAGCGGCTGGAAGTCGGCAACGCCGCCCGCGCCGAGCTTGCCCGGCTAAACGGCACCGGGACGCCGGACGCTATCGCCGCCCTGCAAGCCCTTATCGAGGACGGCAAAGGGGCGCGCGATCACCTGATCAAGGCCAACACGCGGCTGGTGGTGAGCATCGCCAAGAAGTACATGGGGCGGGGCGTGCATTTTCTCGACCTGATTCAAGAGGGCAATCTCGGCTTGATGAAAGCCGTCGAGAAGTTCGATTACACGCGGGGGTACCGGTTCAGCACCTACGCGACGTGGTGGATTCGCCAGACGATTACGCGTGCGATCGCAGACCAGGGCCGCACGATTCGGGTGCCGGTGCATATGTCGGACCGTATCCGGCGGCTGTACAAAACAGCCCGCCAGTTGGAGCAGGAAAACGGGCGCAAGCCCACCCCGGAAGAGATCGCAGCGCGGATGGACCTTGAGCCGCGTAAAGTCCAGTGGATGCTCAAAGTGAGCTGGCGACCGATGAGCCTCGAGCGCCCGGTGGGCGAGGAAGAGGATAGCGAACTGGGCAGCTTCATCGAAGACCAGACCACGCCCACGCCGACGCAGAGCGCCTACGAGAACCTGCTGCGCGAGCGAGTCGAGGAAGTGCTGGGGACGCTGACCGCCCGCGAGGCGCGGATCTTGCGGCTGCGGTTTGGGCTGCAGAACGGTCGCAGCTACACGCTGGAGGAGGTCGGGCAGAAGTTCGGGCTGACGCGCGAGCGCATCCGCCAGATCGAGGGCAAGGCGCTGCGGCGGCTGCGCCACCCGCGCCGGTCGCGACGGCTGCGCGACTTTACGTAGGTTGCGGAGCGAGTTTGAATCCGGTTTTGTTGATGCGCCACTGGCCCGGTGGCGCTTTTTATTGCGCGGAAATGGCCAACCGTCGATGTTGACATCCATCTGCAATCCCCGTATACTCCGAACCGTCATTATCAAGTATGCCGCACCTTCCACCGCGTGAGGAGGCAGTGTTCATGCAAGACAGCAGCAGCTTCCGGCTGATTGTGCGCCGTGGCCCGCAGCCCAATCAGGTGTATGAACTGACCCAGGGCACTATCGCGATTGGTCGCGATATAACGAACGATATTGTGATCAACGACCCGGAGGTAAGCCGGCATCACTGCCGTCTCACGCGAGGTGGGGGCGGATACACGGTCGAGGATCTGGGTTCCACCAACGGCACCTTCGTCAACGGACAGCGGCTGACGGGCGCTCGCCCGCTTTCGCACGGCGATACACTTGGTATGGGTGAGACGGTGACGCTGGCCTATGAGGCAGCGGCAGCCGCTGCCCAGCCCGCGGCTCCACAGCAGGCACCCACCATGGCCGGGCCACAGCCCGGTGGTGAATACGCACCCCAGCCCCAGCCCTATGAATACGGCGCCCAGCCGCAGCAGCCGGGTGCCTATCCCGGCACGCCGCCGCCCCAGCAGTATGGCGCTCAACCGCAGCAGCCCATGGGGTACGACTACGATTACCAGGACGAGGCGTACGAGACGGGCGGCCCTGGGCGTTGGGTGGTGCTGGGATGCGGTTGTTTCCTCGTGTTGTGCATCGTGTCCTCCGTGATTGGCGGCATCATCATTGATGCGAAATGCTGGTGGGACGACATCCCGGTGATTTCGGACACGTTCGACCTGGGGGTCAAGCCCGACGCGACCTGCCGCTAACGGAAAAGGACCAGGCCGAGTGAGCACGCTTCTCACCGTCGATGATGCCCTCCGGCAAATCCTCGGCCCCATCAACGTACTTCCGCCCGAAGGTGTGCCGACGCCGGACGCGCTGGGTCGCGTGTTGGCGGAGGACATCGTTTCGCGCTACGACATCCCCCCATTTCTGAATTCCAGCATGGATGGCTACGCCGTGCGGGCCACCGACGTGGCCGGTGCCGGGCGTGACCGCCCCGCGCGCCTGCCGGTCGTGATGGACATTCCCGCCGGGCGATCACCCGATCGCCCGCTGAATGTAGGGGAGGCGGCTCGCATCATGACCGGGGCGCCGCTGCCGGATGGCGCGGATGCCGTGATTCCTGTCGAAGACACGGACGATCGCTGGACGCCGGATGGCGCCGCGCCCCTGCCGGAGGCAGTGCGCATCTACCGCAGCGCGCAGCCGGGTGATTTCACGCGGGCCCCCGGCGAGGACATCCGCACCGGGCAGACTGTGCTGCGCGCGGGGACGGTCCTGCGCCCGCAAGATATCGGCGTGCTCGTGTCGCTGGGGCAGGCCCGCGTCCCGGTCGTTCGGCAGCCGCGCGTCGCGATCCTGTCGACCGGGGATGAGCTGGTCGACATCGACGACGAACTCGGGCCGGGCCAGATTCGTAACAGCAACAGCTACATGCTGGCCGGTCTGGTGGCGTCTTACGGTGGGATCGCGATCCGCCTGGGCGTGGCGCGCGACACGCTGGATGACGTGCGGCAGCGCTTCCGCGAGGCGCTCGATCACCAGCCGGACCTGATCGTGAGTTCCGCCGGCGTGTCGGTCGGCGCGCGCGATGTCGTCCGGAGCGTGATCGATGAGCTGGGGCGGGTCGACCTGTGGCGCGTGAACCTGCGCCCCGGCAAGCCGCTGGCCTATGGGCAGATCGGCGGGGTGCCGTTCTTCGGCCTGCCGGGCAACCCGGTGTCCGTCATGGTCACGTTCGAGTTATTCGTCCGCCTGGCGCTGCTGCGCATGGCCGGTAAGAATCCGGATGCCGTCGCGATGACGACGGCATTGACCGGTGAGGCGATGCGCTCGGATGGACGGCGCAGTTACCTGCGCGTGCGGCTGGTCCGGCAGGGTGACGACTGGGTCGCCTATTCGACGGGCACGCAGAGCTCCGGGGCGCTGATGTCAATGGTCCTGGCGGACGGTCTGCTTATTGTGCCAGAGGGCACGCTCGACGTTCCGCCGGGAACCCGGCTGCAAGTCTGGCTGCTGCGCGACCTCGGCTGACGGCTCGGACCGGGGCGTCTTGCCGTTGGCGCGTTCCGCCTGCCGGGCCGGCTCGGCTTTCGCCTCCGCGAGCGCGGCCAGCATATCCTCTACGCGGCAGAATTTGATCCGCGGGCGCCCAACGAGCGCGCCGCGCTCCTGCTCGATCTGGTCCAGAAGCTGCCAGTCGGCATACGTGACGAACGCGATCTGGCGGTCGGCGAGCAGTTCCGTGATCGAGTCCTGGTCCGGCGCGTCCGGCTGGAGCAGGCTGCCGCGCTCGATGTCTTCCAGCATCTTCGCGGCGGTTTCTTGCGCGTCGGGCTTGTTGGTGCCGATGATGCCGGTCGGCCCGCGCTTGATCCAGCCGACGACGTATTCTCCGGGGATTGGCGCCCCGGTGCTGTCCACGACCCGGCCCCTGTTGTTGGGAATGACGCTGCGAACGGCGTCGAAGGGCACGCCGGGCAGCGGCACGCCGCGGTAACCGATCGACCGGAAGACGAGCCCCACGCGGATGAGCTCGTGATCGTCGGTGTTGCACGGGCTCATCTCGCCATCGCCTTCGTCGCAGATCTCGTTCTGGACGAGCTTGATCCCCTCGACGCGGTCGGTCCCCATGATTTCGACCGGCGACACGAGAAAGCGCAGCGTGATCGTTTTCGGTTTGTCCGTTGTGGGGTGCTGCGCGATGTATTTGAGCGCCTGGTAGTTGCGCTCGGCGTTGCGATCCTCGCCGGAGAGGATGTATTCCTGGCTCATCGGGTCAAGCTCGATCTCCGACGGATAGATCCGGATGTTCGCGTCGTCCATTTCTTCGAGCTCTTTGATCTCGGGATTGGTGAATTTCGCCTGCACCGGCCCGCGCCGCCCCAACAGGTAAATCTCCTTCACGTTGCTGTTCGCCAGCGCCTCGAGCGCGTAATCGGCGATGTCCGTGTCCTGCAGCTCGCGCGGCGAGCGCGCCAGCATCCGGACGACGTCGATCGCGACGTTGCCATTGCCGATCACCGCGACGCGCTCCTGCGAGAGATCGAACTCCAGATCGCGATAGTCCGGGTGACCGTTGTACCAGCCGACGAGTTCCGTCGCGGCATGGCTGCCGGGCAGGTCTTCGCCGGGGATATTCATGCGGCGGTCGGTCTGCGCGCCGGTGGCATACACAATCGCGTGATAGCGCGCGGTGAGGTCGTCGTGCGTGATGTCCTGGCCGAAGGTGACGTTCCCAAAGAAGCGAAAGCCGGGGTGTTGGGCGATGCGGTCGTAGACCCGGGTGACCGATTTGATCTTCTGGTGATCGGGTGCGACGCCGCCGCGCACCAGCCCGAATGGGGTGGGCAGGCGCTCGAACATGTCGATGTGAACGTCCTGACCGGCTTGTTTTTGCAGCGCTTCGGCGGTGTAAAACGCGGATGGTCCAGAGCCAATGATGGCAACGCGGAGCGGTGTGGTGCGTGTGTCTCCCATGGTGTCCCCTTGTGTCTTGAGTGATGTGCCAGTGTACGCGTGACATTCGGCTGTGCCGCTACGATTAGAGTCTAGCAATTTCTATGGCGCTCAACCATTCATGGTTCGTGAAGAAATTCTCTTATCGCGCTGGTGTGTTCAACATGAGAGGGGTATTAAATAGGCGGGGGAGGCGCGCGCCGGGCATGGCGTCACGACGCAACGTCGGCGCGCGCTGGCGGACTATGTGGCTGGGTGACTCGGCTCGTGCCGGGCCGGGGCGGGATCAGCTCGGCGTGCGGGCGCGCTAGAACATGCGCCGCCGCTGGTAGCGCTGCTCTTGCCAGGGATCGCCGTCGTTGTGATAGCCCGCCTGTTCCCAGAAACCGGGCTTGTCGGTGGCGCTGAATTCCAGTTTAAGCAGCCACTTGGCGCTCTTCCAGAAATAGCGTTGGGGGACGAGCGTGCGCACGGGAAAACCGTGTTCCGGCTCCAGCAGCTCGCCGTTGTATTTCCAGGCCAGGATCACGTCGTCGTCGAGCATGTCTTCCAGCGGAACGTTTGTCGTGAAGCCGTGGGCGGCGTGGGCGATCACGTACCGGGCATCCGGCGTGAGGCCGAACAGCTCGATGAAATCGCGCAGGCGTGGCCCTTCCCACACCGTGTCGAATTTGCTCCAGCCGGTGACGCAGTGAATATCCGTCCTCACCTCGACGGTGGGAATCTGGCGAAATTCGTCCCAGGTCCAGCTCATCTCCCGCTCGACTTCGCCGAACACGCTCAGCGACCAGGTGGCAGGGTCGATGGTCGGGACCGGGCCATAATGCAGCACCGGGAACTTGAGCGTCAGCGATTGGCCGGGCGGCAGGCGTCCTTCGTCCTGCATGCGTCGTTCTTCGTCGCGGCGGCGCTGGAAATTGTCGGTCATGGCAGATCCTCGTGTGTGACTCTCGTTCAAGGCAAGATATACCACAAGCGCCCCTCGCCAGCCAATCCCCGCGTGGTCGGGCGTTTGGTCATTCTCCCCGATTGCCATGTGAAGGGCGAGCGTTTATGATGATCGGTATGAGCAGAATCGAGTCTGTGGGAGGCTGCATGATGAAACGCTTAGCGATCGTGTTCGTCGCTGTTGTGATTACCCTGGCCGGCCTGGCCCTGGCGAGTGCCGTGAACCGGACCGGCGAGGCCCGCGCGGGGACCTCGCCCGCGTCGCTGGCGGACTGGCAGGTCGTGGACCTGACCCAGCCGCTGACACCGGAGCTCCCCCTGTGGCCGGGTGATCCGGCGTTCGAGGTCGAGGCGTGGGCGTCGTACGATACCGACGGCTACTTCATCAACCGGATCGCGATTGGCGAGCACAGCGGCACGCACTGGGGCACGCCCAATACGTTCATCGAGGGCGCGCGCAGCGCCGATATGATCCCCGTCGAGGAGCTGGTCGTGCCGGCGGTGGTGATCGACATCCGCGAGCAGACGGCGCAGGATGCGGATTATCGCCTGACGGTCGAGGACGTGACGGCCTGGGAGGCTGAAAACGGCGAGGTCCCGGCGGGCAGCGTGGCGATCCTGTTCACCGGCTGGCAGGACAAATGGGATGATCCGGCGGCGTTCATCGGCGAGGATGCGGATGGCGTGCTGCACTGGCCGGGCTTCAGCGCCGAGGCTGCCGCCTTCCTGATCGAGGAGCGCGGCGTGGTGGGCCTGGGAACCGACACGCACGGCGTCGATCCCGGCAACGACGAGGAATTCGGCGCCAGCTTCGCGATGTACGACGCGGATGGCATGATCCTGGAATGCCTGGCCGGGTTGGACCAGCTTCCGCCAGCCGGCGCGACGCTGGTTGTGGGCGGCTGGCCGATCGAAGGCGGTTCGGGCAGCCCGGCGCGCGTGTTTGGCTTCATCCCGCCCGCGGAGTAGCGGCGAGCCGGGGGAGGTCGTTGCATGCCTCCCCCGGCAGTCCACAGCTCACGCCGATTTCGTCGCGGTGATGCGCGCGCTGAAGATGCGCGGCATGCCCGACTGGGGCGGCACGATGTCGTTCGCGTCCACTTTGTCGACGATGCGGACATCCTCGAGCCCGGCCTTTTGCAGCATCGCCGTGTAGTCGCTTGCGTCGATGGCGCCGCTCACGCATTCGGACCAGCGCAACATGTCGGCGCGCAGATCGTCGCTGAACGCCCCCTCGGTCACGATGTCGCTGATCGACACGCGCCCGCCTGCCTTGAGCACGCGGAAGATCTCGCGGAAGACCGCCGGTTTGTCGGGCGAGAGATTGATCACGCAGTTGGACATCACGACGTCGATCGTGCTGTCGTCGACGGGCAGGGCCTCGATCTGCCCCTCGCGGAATTCGACATTGGCGACGCCCATGCGGGCCTTGCTGGCGTTGGCTTTGGCGAGCATGGCGGGCGTCATGTCCACGCCGATCACGTAGCCGGATTCGCCAACCTGGCGCGCTGCCAGGAAGCAGTCGATGCCGCCGCCGCTTCCCAGGTCGAGCACCGTTTCGCCGGGGCGCAGCGCCGCGATGGTCACCGGGTCGCCGCAGCCCAGCGACAGCCCGGTGACGTCGACCGGCAGCCCTTCGAGCAGGCTGGCGTCGTACAGACCGGCGCTGCACCCGCAGTCGCCCTCGCTCTGGGAGTTGCCACAACAACCGGCGGCGGTGGATTGGATGACGGGCACCTGTTCGGCGATAGCGCCATAGCGCTGTCGAACGGCCTGGTGGATGGTGGATTTGTCGAGCATGGTGAACTCCTGACGTATTGATAACTATCGATATGTTTGGGCGAAAAAGATGCCGCGTGGTGCGGCCCAAAGCGCCGATCTATTCCTGGTCGGCGGCGAAATCCGGCGCGAACGACTGCACCAGGACGCCACAGCAGGCGGTCATATGCTGCTGGTTGAGTGTGTAGAACCGCTGGCGGCCCTCCTGGCGCACGAGGACGAGGCTGGCCTCTTCCAGCTTCTTGAGGTGGTGGCTCACGGTCGGCTGGTTGACCTTGCCGCCGAGTCGCTCGACCAGCTCGTTGACGCTCAGCCAGTTGCAGCACAGGTGCCGCATGATGTCCTGGCGCGTGTCGTCGGCGATTGCCTTGGCGAATAGAACAGGATCGATGCTCATGTCTCCATTATATCGATAATCATCAATATGTCAAGGGGTCAGATCAGGTCCATGCCAAGCTGGCCGCCGCCATCGCGCAGCAGGGCGATGATCTTCTGGTCGGTGACCGGGAAGGCGTAACGCTTCAGGTCGTCGAGGGTGACCCAGGCCCAGTCCGCCACCTCGATCGCCTGCGGGTCGCCGCTGACGTAGCGGCACGTGAACACGTACAGCGTGATGCGGAAATGCGTGTAGCCGTGGCGGATCGTCCCGATCTGGTCGCCGACCGCGATGCGGATGCCCAGCTCCTCGCGGATTTCGCGCTGCAGGCATTCGCGGAGTGACTCGCCGGGCTCGCGCTTGCCGCCGGGGAACTCCCACAGGCCGCCCAACATGCTGTCGGGCCGGCGCTGCGCGATCAGGAAGCGGCCACCGTCGCGGCGGATCACGCCTGCCGCCACGTCGTAATGGGGCGTGCGGGCGCGCCGTTTCTTGACCGGGCGCTGTTCCTGGGTGTTGTGCTCGCGTGCCCGGCAGAAGGTGGCGATAGGGCAGGCGGCGCACGACGGCGAGCGCGGCGTGCAGATGACCCGGCCCAGCTCCATCAGGCCCTCGTTCCACGGCCCGGCGCGGCGGGCCGGTACCAACTGGCGAGCGAGGTCCCAGAGCGCCTGTTTGGTGCCGGTCTGGGTCACGTCGTCGGCGATGTCGAAGAGCCGAGCCAGGATCCGGATCACGTTGCCGTCGAGCACGGGCGCGTCAATACCGAACGCAAGGCTGGCGACCGCGCCCGCTGTGTAGTCGCCGATGCCGGGCAGGGCGCGCAGCCCGTCCACGCTGGCCGGGAAGTCGCCGCCGTGCTGCTCGACGATCACCTGCGCGGCGCGGTGCAGGTTGCGCGCGCGGCTGTAGTAGCCCAACCCTTCCCACAGCTTGAGCACGTCATCCAGCGGGGCGGCGGCCAGGGCGCCCACGGTTGGGAAGCGCGCCAGGAAGCGCTCATAATAGGCGATCACGGTCGCGACCTGGGTTTGCTGGAGCATGATCTCCGACAGCCAGATGGCATACGGATCGCGCGTTCGCCGCCAGGGGAGGTCCGCTTTGTTCCGCTCGAACCACGTGATGAGCGCGTCGTGCAGATCGGCCACCGGTTCGGGGATGTCGATCATGGACGGTCTTTCCTGAGCAGCGAATACCGGTTCATGTCGCCCGTCTCGCCGTCGGCGCGGAAGGTGACGACCTCGGTGAGGCCGGTCGCGGCGACGAGCGCGCTGTGCTCGGCATCGTCCACGTAGTGGCAGTAACGGAGCGCGGGCGCCTCGCGCCGCCAGTCGAGCAGGTAATCGTGCGGCTCGACCTGGATGTCGTCCGGCCAGGGGACAATGCGCTCGCGGAAGCGGGGAAACTCGTAGAAGCGCCACGCGGCGAAGGCCAGCAGCCCGCCGGGCGCGACGCGATCGGCCAGGACGCGCAGGAACGCCTGCCGCCGGGCATGGCCGGGGATGTGGTGGAGCATCCCGAACAGGGCCACCAGGTCGTACTCGCCGGAGTCGGGCGGCTGGTCGATCACGTCCTGGTGGATCAAGCGGGCGTTTGCCCCGCGCAGCGCGTCCGCGGCGCGGCTGAGCAGCGCCGGGTTGCTGTCGATGCCGGAGTAGGTTACGGTTGTGCCAAATCGCCGCACCAGGAACACGCCGAACCGCCCGTTGCCGCAGCCGACGTCCAGCACTGTGAGCGGGGCGGACAGGTGACCGGCCAGCGTTTCCCAGCCGGGCCACGGCTGGCTCCGCGACTGGTCGAAGCTGCCGGCGGTGATCTGGTAAAATTCGCGGTTGATCTGGTTCAGGCGTTCAATTGTCGCGTCATTCATGTTACGATCTGTGTTGTTGTGATGGATACCGGGTGATGGGATACAAGACGGTTATCGATTTGCAGGAACATCGCGAGCCGCTGCTAGCGATCTTACACGCTGTCGTGCGCGATCCCAACCTTTCGCGGGACGGGCTGCTGCGCGTCTTGAAGGCGTACCCGAAAGATGGCCGCGGCCTGTTCAGCAAGAACGAGCTGATCCAGGCATACCGGGAATTCGCGGGATCGGACGGTCTGCCGCCGTTCGATCCGGGCGTGGTCGAGCGGCTGCGCATGAAGCCGGTTCGCACGATGTCGGGCGTGACGCCGGTCACCGTGCTGACCAAGCCGTTTCCCTGCCCTGGCGAGTGCATCTTCTGCCCGAACGACATCCGCATGCCCAAGAGCTACCTCTCGAATGAGCCGGGCGCGCAGCGTGCCGAGCAGAACGGGTTCGATCCATACCTGCAAACCTACTCGCGGCTGCGGGCGCTGTACGAAACCGGGCACCCGACGGACAAGATCGAGATCATCATCCTGGGCGGCACGTGGTCATTTTACCCCGAAAACTACCAGATATGGTTCGTCAAGCGGATTTTCGACGCGCTGCACGATTTCGGCAGCGGGATCGACCGCACGGCGGAGGTCGAAGCGGCGCTGCGCGGCGGGTCGCAGTTCCACCCGGACCGCGAACGTCCGGCGGCGGCGGTGGACGGGACGCGGCTGGAGCATACCTATAACCAGGTGGTCCAGGCGATCTATCGCGAGGAGATGCGGCGCTCGCGCGAGGAGGCGCAGGCCATCGCCCGCGGCGAGCGACCGCGCGGCCCGCTCGACGAATTTTCCACGTGGGAAGAGCTGGAGGCCGCCCACCGGGAAAACGAGAGCGCGGCCTGCCGGTGCGTGGGGCTGGTGGTCGAGACGCGCCCGGATCACATCAGCGCGGACGAGGTGCTGCGGGTCCGGCGGCTGGGCGCGACGAAGGTGCAGATCGGCTTCCAAAGCCTGAGCGACGAGGTGCTGCGGCTCAACCGGCGCGGCCACACGGTCGAGGCGACGCGCCGGGCGGTGTGCCTCCTGCGGCTGGCGGGGTTCAAGATTCATGCCCACTGGATGCCCAACCTGTATGGCTCGTCGCCGGAGGCCGACGTTGCCGATTACCGGCGGATGTTCGACGATCCGGACTTCCGGCCCGACGAGCTCAAGATCTATCCCTGCTCGTTGATCGACAGCGCGGAGCTGATGCAGTATTACGCGGATGGGCGCTGGCGCCCGTACACGCACGATGAGCTGCTCGACGTGTTGGTGGCGTGCTTCCGTCACACGCCGGAGTACTGCCGCCTGACGCGCGTGGTGCGCGACATCCCCTCGACGGACATCGTGGCGGGCGACCTGACGACGAATTTCCGGCAGGTGGTGGATGAGGCGCTCCGCCAGCGCGGCGAGCGCAGCCCGGACATTCGCGCCCGCGAGATCCGGCGCGCGCGGGTCACGCCGGACCAGCTTCACCTGGACGAGCAGCGGTACGCGTCCGGTATTGGCGACGAGGTCTTCTTGCAGTTCATCACTTCGGACCGGCGGATCGCGGGATTCCTGCGGCTGTCGCTGCCGCGCGAGGCGCCGCTGGTGGACGAGCTGGGCGGCGCGGCGATGATCCGCGAGGTGCACGTTTACGGGCAGGCGCTGTCGCTCGGCGAGGACGCGCCGGGCAAGCCCCAGCACATGGGCCTGGGCCGGCGGTTGATCGAGCGGGCGGCGGACATCGCGGCAGGGGCGGGGTACCGGCGGCTGGCGGTGATTTCGTCGGTGGGCACGCGCGCTTACTACCGGATGCGCGGTTTTTACGACGGGGCGTTGTACCAGTTTCGGGATTTGTAGTTGGAGATCACGTTAGCATGACCGGCTGTGAGCTGCTCACATCGCGCAGACGACAATTGGAAGAGGGATTATGTCCTCAGTAGATGATTCGGAGCGGACACAAGGTGAGGTGCGGGGCGAGCTAGTCCCCATCGATGAGGAGGTGCGGATCGCACCTGAGAAGGCGAAAAAACCATCTCCCGCCAGGCGCGCTCCCAGGCCGGTGCCCGTGCAGCCGCGCGGATGCTGGGGCACGTGCGCGCTCTTTTCGGGCGCGTCGCTGCTGGTGCTGACCCTGGTATTCGCGTTTCTCGTGGTGGTGATGATCGTCAACGTGAGCGGGTTCCTGCGCAACCCGGTGGATAATTTCCTGGGCGTGTTCGGATTCGACCGCGACGCCGTGCCCCAGGAAGTGGACAGCCGCACCGTCGTGCTGGGCATCCGCGAGATGGCGCTGCTGCAAACGGCCAGCGGCGACATCCAGATCACCAAGACGGTGGTCGACACCGGCCCCGCGCCGGATGCGGAGCTGGCGGTGAGTTACGTCGGCCACGTGACGGCGGGCATCGACCTCGCCCAGATGAGCGACGAGGACCTGGTGATCAACAGCGACGGCAGCCTGACCGTCATGCTGCCCCCGGCCCATCTCACCGGTTGTTTCCTCGGCAAGCCGGAAGTCCTGGCGCGCAGTTGTACGGACATCCCCTTCGTGCAGGACTGTGGGCGCGTCATCCAGGGCCTGCACGACAAGGCATACGACCGCGCCCTCGAAGAACTGCGCGAGACGGCGGTCGAGATGAACCTGATCGACCTGGCGTATGGCGAAGCGGAAACGCGCATCTACGAGCTGCTGCGCCAGTTGGGATACGACACGGTCCGGTTCGAGCGCAGCGCGGAAATCCTGCCCGCGGCGGAGTCGTGCTTCCCCTAAAAGCGCGCGTTCCAGTCGTCTGACGTGTATTGCCCGGTGCGCAGGTCTGCGGCCCGCGCCAGCTCCTCGGGGGTGAGGCCGGTCGCTGCGTCCAGCTCCAGGTCGAACGTGTCCGCGAAGGCGTGCGCCATCGCCTGGGCCGCGTCTTCCCACGGAACGATCGCCTGCAGCGCGTCTTCCAACGTGGCCGCCCGGCGGCGCACGCGCTCGCGCACGACCTCGCGCCGGCGATCGTCGCTGTAAACCAGGGCGTCACAGATGCGGGTGATGTCGCCGCCGAGCGGCAGCGATCCATGCTGGAGCACCGCGCCGAATTTGCGCACCTGGGCGCTGCCGACGAGCTTCTTCCCATCGATTGTGATCTCGTAGTGGCTGGGCACCTCGAAACACACCGGGCCGGTGCTGGCGCCGCGATGCCCGTCGGCCCGCTTGTCGGCCTGGGGATCGGCGCCCAACCGCTGAAGCCCGGCCACCAGCGCACCGCTCAGCCGGCGGTAGCTCTCCACGATGTCGGCGGTGACGATTGGGTTGTCGGCGGGGAGCGCGACGCTGTACGTCAGCTCGTCGGTGTGCAGGAGCGCGCGCCCGCCGGTCATGCGCCGGACGAGATCCCACCCCCGCGCGGCGAGACGTTCCCGGTCAATCTCGCTGAGCGGCTGCGTATAACCGAGCGAGAGGCACGGTGGCTCCCAGGCATAAAACCGCAGGGTGGGCGCGACGCGTCCCTTGGCGACCGCTTCCATGATCGCTTGGTCGATAGCCATGTTCATAGGTCCGTCGGTCGGGTCGGTGACCAACAGGCGCCAGATCGCGTGAGGCATGGCGTTTCTTCACTCCTGAAGTCAGTCTTCCGTTGCCAAACAGCAGGATTGTAGCACATTGAGCGGCGACTTGTTTATAGTTACAATAGTTCCACAGTGAGAGGTCATGGGCCTCGGAGACTTCTATGCCTAATCAGACGGTCACAACGCAGACTCATCACGACAGCCGTCAGACCCGCCATCTGGGTTCCGCCGTGCCGGGACCGCTGGACGGGCAGGTCAACCTCGCGCCGCCGGGCCCGCAATCCCCGGTGCGCGGCCCTGCCGGCGCGCGTCGCGCCCCGCAGCACGCCCGGCGCCCCCAGCCGCGCCGCCGGAATGGCGCAATGAACGACTGGATTTGGGTGATTGTCGGTTCCACGCTGCTCGGAATGACCGTGTTGGTGAGCCTGGGGACGTTCGTGCTGCTGAACCTGGTACGCGACGACCCGGCTGACCAGACGGCCAACGTGCCCGTCGTCGAGCCGACGTCGGTCCTGTACGGGCCGGAGGGGATTCTCGAAACGGACAACGACGATATCCCGGTGGGGGGCATGCTCGGCGATGGCGAGAGCATGATCATCCGGCCCTGGAACGGAAAAGAGCGCTTCACCGTGCTGCTGATGGGCATGGACAAGCGCCCCGGCGAGTCGGGCGCGGCCTTCCGCACCGACACGATGATCCTGCTGAGTATGGATCCCGCCACCAATCACGTGGGAATGCTCAGCATTCCGCGCGACCTGTACGTCGACGTGCCGGGGTACGGCCTGCAGCGCGTGAACACCGCTTATGGCCTGGGCGAATATGCCGGGGCGGGGGGCGGGCCGCGCCTGGCGATGCAAACCGTGCAGTACAACCTGGGCATTCCGGTGAACGACTACGTGATCGTGGACTTCAACGCGTTCATCCGGCTGGTGGACCTGATCGGGGGGATCGATGTCAACGTTGAGCGCGCCATTTACGACCCGACCTATCCGGATATGAACTACGGCTACGATCCGTTCTACCTGAATGCCGGCATGCAGCACCTGGACGGCGTGACGGCGCTCAAGTACGCGCGCAGCCGGCACGGGTCGGACGACATCGACCGGGCGGGCCGCCAGCAGCAGGTGCTGTACGCCATCCGCGACAAGCTCGTGTCGCTGGACATGATCCCCAAGCTGGCGCTGCAATCCCCGGTGCTGTGGTCGGAATACGCGCAGAGCGTCGATACCGGCCTGGCACTCGATCAGATTTTGGAGCTGGCGTTGTATTTGCAGAACATCCCCAAGGAGAACTTCACCAACGGGGTTGTGGGGTGGCAGCACGTCACGCCGACGAACTGGCAGGGGCAGGCGATTCTCGTGCCCAATCGCGAGCGGATCGGCCCATTGATGCTGGAGATCTTCGGTCCCGGCTACAACCAGTGACTTGGGGTGACTTGCTGGTATAATCGCGCAGTCTGAAACCTTCCCGCAGCAGGAGCATAGTGACGTATGTCGGCGCTTGAACGCATCGTTTCCGTATTGCATAGCCAACGCCGGGACGTGAGCCACGCGTATCACGTCCCCGGTTTGTGGATCGACCACCAGCAGACCGATCCACAGGTGGTCAATCCCTACGATTTCTACGCGACGAAGCTCGAGTCGATCCTGGCGGCAGAGCCTCAGCCGCTGGTACAGGGCAGCGGCGGCGGTGAGTGGACGCGGCACGCGATCGTCTACAACCTGTTCCCGCGCGCCACCACAGCCTACGATCACGCGCACGACGGGCTCCTGTCGATCGAGCCGTCGGCGGACGGCTGGCGTGACACCGGCTCGCTGCTCAAGAGCATCGCCCTGCTGCCGTATGTCCAGTACATGGGCTTCAACACGGTCTACCTGCTGCCGATTACCTCGGTGGGGCAGGACGGCAAGAAGGGCACGCTCGGCTCACCGTACGGCATCCGCAACCCGTACAAGCTCGACGCCAACCTGGCCGAGCCGGCGCTGGGGCTGGACGTGGACGCGCTGTTCGCTGGGTTCGTGGAAGCGGCTCACCGCCTGGGGATGCGCGTGGTGATGGAGTTCGTGCTGCGCACTTCGTCGAAGGACGGCGACTGGATCGGCGAGCATCCGAACTGGTTCTACTGGATCCGCGACGACGTGCCCGATCGCGAGCCGGGCAGCGCCGACCCGCACGCCTACGGCAACCCGATCTTCACGGAGGACGAGATAGGTCGCATCAAGGGGCAGGTGGAGAGCGGCGATTTCACCGATCTGCCCGCGCCGCCGAAAGCGCACCGAGCGATGTTCGCGCCCCCGCCGCGCCCCGATCAGGTGTGGATGGAGCATGGCCGGTGGGTGGGGCAGTTGGATGATGGGACGCGAGTCCGGATTCCCGGCGCGTTCACCGACTGGCCCCCGGACGACAACCAGCCTCCCTGGACCGACGTGACGTATCTCAGGATGTACGATCATCCCGACTTCAACTACATGGCGTACAACACGCTGCGCATGTACGACGAACGGCTGGCCCAGCCCGAAAACGCGGTCAGCGACCTGTGGGATGCCATCGTGGGCGTCATCCCGCACTACCAGAACGATTTCGGCATCGACGGGGTGATGATGGATATGGGCCACGCGCTGCCCATGCCGCTGAAGCAGCGGGTGGTCGAGGCGGCGCGGACCATCAACCCCGACTTTGCCTTCTGGGACGAGAACTTCCTGATCGAGCAGAAGAGCGTCGACGAAGGATACAACGCCGTTCTGGGGTACATGGTCTTCGACTTCCACATCGGCGACAAGCTGCGCGAGTTTGTGACCCGCCTGGCGCACGAGCGGCTGCCGCTGCCGTTTTTCGCCACCGCGGAGAGCCACAACACGCCGCGAGCGGCCAGCCGCGCGTACCCGCTGGCGTACTCGCATTACACGCTGGCGCTGAGCGTGACGGTGCCGGGCGTCCCGGTGATCTACAGCGGCTTCGAGCTGATGGAGACCAAGCCGGTCAATACCGGGCTGGGCTTCACCGACGAGCTGATCCAGGCGAATCCCGCCGAGACGCTGCCGCTGTTCAGCGAGTGGGCGTACAACTGGACCCGGCCCGACAACCTGGTCGAATCGGTGCGCTATGCGCTGGCGCTGCGCCGGAAATATGCTGACCTGCTGACGAATCCCGATCCCGCGACGATGTTCGTGGGGTATGCGGACAACCCGCATTTCGTGGTGTTCGCGCGGCAGAACGACGGCCAGACGGTGGCGCTGATCGCCAGCTCCAGCATGGGCACCGTCGAGGAGGGGACCGCCTATTTCCCGGTGTGCGAGTGCGACATGGCCCCGCTGTGGGGGACGGACGTGGCGCACCTGGGGCGCGGGTCGGTGGGGGTTGAGGCCAAGCTGGGCAACGGGCACGTGCTGATCTTCGAGGGCGAGCCGGATTTTCCCCGGCTGCGAAAATAGCTGTTGGGATGTGCGGATAGAACGAGAGGACGCCCGGCGGGCGCCCTCTCTTTTTGTTGGATCGTGTTTGAACCGAGGGGCGAATCAGCCCAGACAGGTTTTCACCAGGGCGAGCACCGTCTGGTAGATCTCGTCGATGGTGCCGCGGGCGTCGACCTCTTTGATCAGGCCGGGGCGCGCGCGATAGTGCGGCATGACGCTGGCCTCGACGTCGGCGTGATCGTTCAGGCGCTTTTCGATCACCTCCGGCCTGTCGTCGGCGCGGCCTTCCTGGCGGCCCATCAGGCGGCGGCGCGATTCTTCCATCGGCAGCTTGAAATCGACGACCATGCACAACTCGGCGCCAAGCTCACCCAGGAGTTGGTCGAGCGCTTTGGCCTGCGCGCCGGTTCGCGGGAATCCGTCGAAGATGGCGCCCTGCCGGGCGTCCGGCTCCTGGAGCCGCTCGCGCACCATGCCGATGGTGATCTCGTCCGGGACCAGCGCGCCTTTGGACATGTATTTCTGCGCTTCCAGGCCCAGCGGCGTTTCCTGGCTCAGGTGTTTGCGGAAAAGCTCGCCGGTCGAAATCTGGGCGAGACCTAATTCATCCTTGACCTTGCTGGCCTGTGTGCCTTTGCCGCAGCCGGGCGGGCCAAAAAACACGATATAGGCGGACATAGTGCTCCCCTCATCCTGATGGTAAAGAGTTACGCTACGGGGATTGTACCCGAACTTGCCGGATGGACAAGGCGCTCACAATAGCCGGGGCTGCTGGGTGTCTTCGACCGGCGGAGCGAGCACCATCGCGTTTCCACGGCGCACCTTGTAATCCGCGATGGTGGCGCGGGCCCACGCGACGATGTACTTGACGCTGGACCGCCATGCCGACTCTTGCTCGCCCAGCCCGAGGTCGTAGCGCGCGCCGTCGATGATCTCGTAAATCCGGTCTTCGCCCAGCTCGGCCAGCACCAGCGGGACGAACAGGCGATAGTTGCTCACCGCCGTCGACACGAACGATTCCGGACATCCCAGATCGAGCAACGCCTGTTCGAGCTGAGCCTGGTCAAAAGGATTGGGCCGCCTGGTCATCGCTCTTTCTCCCCGATTCTGGTCTACCGATGCGGTTTGATGGTAAGTGTACGCGACGTTGGGATTTGGGGAAACCGGGGCAAACAAAAACCCCCGCAGAGGCGGAGGTTGGTGGTGGCGACGGTGTGATTTGAACACACGACCAAGGGCTTATGAGTCCCCTGCTCTACCGCTGAGCTACGTCGCCCGACAGCCTGTATTATACCAGCAGACGGGTATGCGTCAATGCCTTTTTCGAGCGTTTTAGGGCCTGGTTTTCGCCTAACGGACCAGCTCCCAGGCGAGGTGTTCCAGCTCCGGGGCGATCAGGCGCTCCCAGGCCAGCCGGACCGCGGCAGGCGATCCCGGCGTGGAGATGACCAGCGTGTTGCGATACACCCCGGCCACGGCGCGGGACAGCATCGCCGCCGCCCCGACCTGCTCGAAGCTAAGCATGCGGAACAATTCGCCGAAGCCGGGCAGCGTTTTTTCGAGCTTGCGATTCAGCACGTCGAATGTACGGTCGCGCGGGGAGATGCCCGTGCCGCCGTTGAACAGGATGATGCGCGCCGCGCCGGCGGCCAGCTCGTCCAGGACGGCGTCTACCTGGTCGGGCTCGTCCTTGATCAGCCGGTAGGCGACGACGTCGTGCCCGGCGCGTCGGATCTCCTCGCGCAGGTAGGCCGCATTCTCGTCGGTTTCGGGCATGCGCGAATCGCTGACCGTGACCAGGGCGATAGGCACGGGCCCCTGTTGGGCGGCGGTGGCTCGATGTTGGGCGCTGCTGCCGGTCGTCATGGTGGGCCTCACTTCTGTCGGTTCGCAGTCCGGAGACTCGATCATACCACAGACAGAATCGCGGGGCGGCTTCCGGCGAAGCTGCCCCGCCATGGTCCGTGCTGTGAAGATGGCGCAGGTTTAAAGCGTGTGCAGATAGCGATCGATCTCCCACTCGCTGACGTGAATGCGGTAGTCGTCCCATTCGGACCGCTTGGCGCGTTCGTAGGCGGTGTAGATGTGATCGCCCATCGCGCGGCGCAGCACCTCGTCACCGGCCAGCTCGTTGAGAGCCTCTTCCAGCGTGCCCGGCAGCACATCGACGCCGTGCGCTTCACGTTCCTCGGTGGTCCAGTGGAACACGTCATCGCTGACCGGCGCCGGGGGCTCCATGCCCTTTTCGATGCCGTCGAGGCCGGCTTCGAGCATGACCGCGAAGGCGAGGTACGGGCAGCAGCTCGGATCCGGGAAGCGAAGCTCGACGCGGGTGCTGTTCTCGCGGCCCGGCGAGTAACGCGGCACGCGGATCAGGGCCGAGCGGTTGCGCTGCGCCCAGCACACGTACACGGGGGCTTCGTAGCCGGGGGTCAGGCGCTTGTAGCTGTTGACCGTGGGCGCCACGACGGCGGCCAGCGCGCGCGCATGGGCGAGCTGCCCGGCGACGAACTGGCGCGCGACCTTCGAGAGCGCGAACTCGCCCTTGGGATCGTACATGGCGCTATCGCCGGTCTTGACGTCGACCAGGCTCTGGTGGACGTGCATCCCGCTGCCGTTCTGGCCGAAGATCGGCTTTGGCATGAAGGTGGCGAACAGCCCGTGCTTGGCGGCGACACCCTTCACCGTGTATTTGAACGTGACCGCATTGTCGGCGGTGTGCAGGGCATCGGAGTACCGGAAGTCGATCTCGTGCTGGCCGATGGCGACTTCGTGATGGCTCATCTCGACGTGAATGCGCAGGTCGAGCAGGTTGCTGCCGATCTCGCTGCGGACGCGCTGCGCTTCGTCGCCGGGCGAGAAGTCGAAGTAACCGCCGACGTCGTGCGGGACTGCCGTGCTGCCCTCGTTGCGGAACAGGAAGAATTCCAGCTCGGGCCCGGTGTTGTACATGAAGCCCAGTTTTTCGGCGTGGGCGACGGCGCGTTTCAGAGCATACCGCGGATCACCTTCGTAGGGGCTGCCGTCCGGCCCGTGCACGTCGCAGATGATGCGCGCGCGCAGGGAACCGTTGCGCGTCCAGGGCAGAATCCGGTAGGTGACCGGGTCGGGCCGCAGGAACATGTCGGATTCCTGAATACGCGCGAAACCCTGGATGGAAGATCCGTCGAACCATACGCCACGCTCCAGCGCCTCTTCGAGGCCGCTGCCAGGGATGGTGACGCTTTTGGTCGTCCCGAAGATGTCGGTGAACTGCAGGTCGATGAATTGGACGCCTTCGGCCTTGGTGGTTTCGAGGATTTCGCGGGATTTGTCGTCCATACCGTTTATTTCTCCCTTTAGTGTGCTATGACTGGCTGTGTTGCCACATGACTACATTCGGAATTATAGTGGCAGTCTCAGCGAGGGCAAAGCGGAATTTTGTATGATTTGAACAACGAAAAAACTGCCCGGAACAGGTTTTCGTTCGAGTTGTCCGGGCAGTCGGGTTTATTTTGTGCACCTTGCACAGGGTTTTATTCGTTTTTTACAGGATCATGACATCTGCGCGGCGAGGAAAGCGGCCACGCTGTCCGCGCTGTTGAGTGTGACTCGTTCGGCGGCGCGGTCGATCCGCTTGACCAGGCCGGACAGCACGTCTTTGGGGCCGGCCTCGATGAACGTCTCGATGCCCTGGCCGCGCATGTACTGGACCGATTCCGTCCAGCGCACGGTCGAGGTGAGCTGCGCGCCCAGTTCCTCGCGGATGGCGTCGACCGACGTGAGCGGCGCGGCGCCGACGTTGCCCACCACCGGGATTGCGGACGCATCGAACGGGGTCGCGGCGAGCGTTTCGCGGAACGCCGGGGTGATGCTCTCCATGAGCGGCGAGTGGGAGGCCACGCTGACGGCCAGCGGTACGACGCGCTTCGCGCCGCGCTCGGTCGCCAGGGGGAGGGCGGCTTCGAGGGCGGCTTTGTCGCCCGAAATGACGAGCTGGCCGTCGCAGTTGTCATTTGCCAGGACGAGCGGCTGGCCCGTCTGCTGGCTGGCGGTGGCGCATATGTTGCGCACGGTGGCCGCATCCAGCCCGAGCACGGCGGCCATCGCGCCGGGCGTGTGTTCGCCGGCCTGCTGCATCAGGCGCCCGCGCTCGCGGACCAGCCGCACGCCGTCGGCGAAGGTGAGCGCGCCCGCCGCGGCCAGCGCGGTGAATTCGCCCAGGCTGTGCCCCGCCACGAAACGCGGTGAGACGGCGCCCAGGCGCGCGTTGAGCACGCGCAGGATGGCGATACCCATCACGAACAGGGCCGGTTGGGTGTTCACCGTGTCGTTGAGGTCGGCTTCTGGGCCATCGAAGCACAGGCGGCTGAGCGGGAACCCGAGCACGGAGTCGGCCTCTGCAAACGTCGCGGCGGCTTCGGGGTACTGCTCGGCCAGGTCGGCGCCCATGCCGACGTGCTGCGATCCCTGGCCGGGGAAGATGAGCGCGGTCCGTGTCCAATCGATCATGCTGGTGTCCTTTCACGCGGAGAAGACAAACGCGGCAATTGTAGCGGATGAAGGGCCGGAAAAACAAAGAGCCGTGCACGCTGCACGGCTCCGATGATACCGCAATAAAGCTGTCAGTCTTCAGCTTCTTCCACTGCGATCACTTCGCGCCCGTTGTACGACCCGCAGTGCGGACAAACCTCGTGAGCGGGCTTGTACTCACCGCACTCGTCGCACAGCACCAGATGCCGCGGAGTCAGGTGATCGTGTGAACGTCGCTTGTTCCGACGCGTTTTTGAGACTTTTCGCTTAGGCAGCGGACCCATAAAGCTTTCTCCTTCATCAGTACTTGCCGCGGCGATGCGCCGGACAACGGGCAGGATTATAAAGCAGCCCATCAGCCGCTGTCAAGAGTGTGAAGGCGCCGGTAACCGGATCACGCCTGCTCGTCGTCGGCGGGCGGTGCCGTTGGCTCCGATTCGACGGAGGCTTCGACCAGTTCCTCAGAGGCCGCATCGATCTCGGACGCCGCCTGCTCGTAGGCTGCCTGGCGCTGCGCGCGGCTCGATTCGCGCTCTTCGAGAATGGTGGCGATGCCGTTGCGGGCGACGGTCAGGTTGCGGATGAGCTGGCCTTCGAGCTCTTTGAGGACCTGCATCACGTAGGCGTCGGCGTCGCTGCGGATCACCTCGGCCTCGGCCTGGGCCTGCTCGATGATGTTGGCGGCCCGGCTCTTGGCGGTTTGCAGGACGGCGTCGCGCTTGATCAATTCCTCGCTACGCTCGCGTGCCAGCTCGACGATGCGCGTGGCTTCCTCGTTGGCCTGGGCCAGCAGCCGGTCGCGCTGGTTGATCAGCCGGGATGCCTTCTCGATCTGTTCGGGGACCGAGATGCGCATCTGATCGATGATCTCCAGAGCGCGCTCTTCGTCGATAAGCGTGAATTTGCTGAACGGGACATGACGACCCTCGTCTATCAGGTCCTCGAGCCGGTCGACCAGATGCTGGATGTCCATTCAATTCCCTCCCATTTCACCGACGCGCTAATCTTCCAGGCTCACCATGAACGAGGACTGCGACCCTCCGGCTCTTAGCTCGGCGAACCGCCGCTTGAGCGCGTCAACCACATGAGGTGGCGTCATACTTGCCACGTCCCCACCCAGTGAAGCAATCTCTCGAATCGTGCTGGAGCTGATGTGCAGGTGCTCCTCGGCAGCAATGAAATTGACGATCTCGATTTCGGGCGCGAGCCGCCGATTCGCCAGGGCCATCCGGAACTCGAGTTCGAAATCCGAGAACACGCGCAGACCACGCACGATGGCGTGCGCGCCTATCTCACGTGCATAGTCTACAGTCAATATGTTATATGACGCAACCCGCACGCGCGGCTCGTCTTTGAGCGCCTCGCGCACCAGATCCAGCCGCTCCTCGGCGGTGAACAGGTCCGGCTTGCCGGGATGGACGTAGATGGCGACGACCACGCGGTCGAACATGCGCAGCGCGCGCCGGGCGATGTCCAGGTGCCCGTAATGGACGGGGTTGAACGATCCGGGATAGATTGCACACGATGAGATTGGAGCCACTGAGTACCCCCTTGGTGGGTTGGTTAGCTGACGTCCGCGCGCCGGTCGAGCAGCGCCTGGATGCGTTGCGCGAGCAGGGCGTGTTCGGTTTGTGAGAGCGCCGGGTCTTCGGCGTAGACGGTGCGGGCTTCGCGCTGGGCCAGCTCGACGAGCCGGGGATTCATCAACTCGGCCAGGCTGAACTGCGCCAGCCCGCTCTGGCGGACGCCCAACAGATCGCCCGGCCCGCGCAGTTTCCAGTCGATCTCGGCCAGCTTGAAGCCGTCGGTGGTTTCTTCCATCGCCATGAGGCGCTCGTTGGTTTCGTTGGTGGTGGTCCCGGCGACCAGCAGGCAGTACGATTTGTGCGGCCCGCGGCCCACGCGCCCGCGGAACTGGTGCAACTGCGACAGCCCGAACCGCTCGGCATTCTCGATGAGCATCACGCTGGCGTTGGGGATGTCGATCCCCACTTCGACCACCGACGTCGAGGCGAGGATGTCGATCTCACCGGCGGCAAACGCCGACATGACCTCGTCCTTCTCGGCGGGAGTCATGCGCCCATGCAGCAGCCCGACGCGCTGTTTGGGGAACACCTGGTTCTTGAGCCGCTCGTAATCGTCGACGGCAGCGCCCAGGTCGGCGATCTTCTCGGACGCCTCGACCAGCGGATAGATGATGAACGCCTGCCGGCCCGCGGCGATCTGGGACCGGATGAAGCTGTAGGCGCGCTCGCGCTCGGCGATGGTCAGGACGCGCGTGTTGACGGGCGTGCGGCCCGGCGGCATCTCGTCGATGATGCTCAGGTCCAGGTCGGCGTACAGGGTGAGCGCCAGCGTGCGCGGGATGGGCGTGGCGGTCATGATCAGGATGTGGGGATTCGTCCCCTTGCCGCGCAGTGCGCCGCGCTGCTCGACGCCGAAACGGTGCTGCTCGTCGATCACGGCGACCGCCAGATCGTGGAAGGCGACTCCCTCCTGAATGAGGGCGTGCGTCCCGATCACGACGTGGACCCACCCCTCAGCCAGCCCGCGATAGACTTCGTCGCGCTCGGCGCCGGACGTGTTGCCGGTCAAGAGGCGGACCTGGATATGTTCGCCGCCGGGCGCGTTGCGCAGCAGCTCGCCGACGCTGCGGAAGTGCTGCTCGGCCAGGATGCTGGTGGGCGCCATCAGCGCGGCCTGTTTGCCCTGCTGGACGGCCATCGCGAGAGCCGTCGCCGCGACGACCGTCTTGCCCGATCCCACGTCGCCCTGCAGCAGGCGGTTCATGGGGACATCGCGCGCGAGGTCGGCGCGGATATCGCCCAGGGCGCGCTGTTGAGCGCCGGTCAGCGGGTAGGGCAGGGCGGCGAGGAACTGGTCGAGCCACTCATCGGGGACGTGCAGCGGCTGGCCGGGCACAGACTGCCATTCGCGCCGGTTGCCGAGCATGCCCATCTGGAACAGGAACAGCTCATCGAAGCTCAGGCGTGTTTGCGCGTGGGCCAGCGTGTCGAACGAATCGGGGAAGTGGATCTGCTCCAACGCCCACCCCAGGTCAACCAGGCCGGTGCGGTCCAACACGCTCTCCGGCATGTAATCCGGAACTTTGTCTTTGAAGTCTTCGAGCACCTGGCGCATGAGGCGGCGCATGGTGCGGGCCGCCAGCCCCTTGGTGAGCGGGTACACGGGGACCACGCGGCTGGTGTGCAGATTGTCGCGCTCGAGCATCTCCCATTCGGGGTTGGTCATCATGGGCTGGCCGCGGAACAGCTCGACGGTGCCGCTGAGGACGACCTGGCTGCCCCGCTTGAACTGGCGCTGAAGCCAAAGCTGGCCGAAGAAAACCGCCTGCATCGTCGCGGTGCCGTCGTCGACGGTGATGAGCAGGTACCGGCGATTGCCGCGCGCGATCTTCTTCTCCTGCGAGCGGACGGTGGCGATCACCGTGACGGTCTCGCCGGGTTTCAGGTGGTTCAGGGTACGCATTTGCGTGTAGTCATCATAGCGGCGCGGGAAGGTGAACAACATGTCCCCGACCGTGTCGATGCCCAGGCGTTGGAGCTTCTCGGCCATCTTGTCGCCGACTTTGTGCAGCACGGTCACCGGCTCCTGGAGCGCCTGAAGCTGGGCCGCGATCTCGTCCGGCGATAGCTTCGGACGGCGCCCCCGGCGCGGCGATGGGGTGGCCGGCAGCGGCTTGACCGCCGGCTCTGCCGTCTCCATCAGCGCTTCAAGGGAGTATTCATCCTCGTCCGGTTCGCCGTCGCGAGCCACCTCGCCAGCCGGTTCTCCGGCCTCGTCATCGGGGGGTTGATCGGGCGAGTCTTCGACCTCGACAGCGTAGGGCGAGGGCGGCAGGTCGGGCGGCGCCGGAATGCGCCCCATGATGCGACCGATCATGTACTTGATGGCCTCGTAGCGCGGCTCGGTTTCTTCCAGGTGCGGATATTCGCGCATCCGCTCGACCAGCTCATCGATCAGTTGGTGATGCTCCGGTCGCCGGGCCTGCTGGCGCGCTTCGCGGGCCCAGTTGTCCGCAAAGGACTCCAGCCCGCCGATGACGGCGGTGTTCTTGCAGAGCGTATCTTGTTCCAGTTTCAGTATCTTGACGAGTGTTTCTAATGCCGAGGGCATAGGGTTTATTCCTGCACTTGCTTGCGCACTAGTCCCAGGCCGAGCCCACGCGGGCCAACGTGCACGCCGATGACCGGCGTGACGTCCACGATGGGCACTTCGCCCTGGGGATGGATGTCGGTAAGCGCGTCCACGAGATCGCGGGCGCGGTCGATATTGTTGGTATGCAAAACGGCCAGCCGTTCGAGCGGGGCGGCCTTGTGCGCCAGATCGATCAGGGCGCGGAACGCGCTCTGGCTGGTGCGCACGCGGGCCACCGAGCTGACGACGGCGTCGTGCAGGCGGATGATGGGCTTGATGTGAAACAGCTCGCCCACAAAGGCTGCCGCCCACCCGACGCGCCCGCTGCGGCGCAGGTATTCGAGCGTGTCCAGGGCGGCCCATACGTCGGTGCGCGGCTGCATGGCGCGCACGGCAGCCTCGATCTCCTCCGGGGCATGCCCCGCGGCGGCCATCTCCGCTGCCTGGACGACCTGCCAGCCCATGCCCATGCTGACCATCCGGCTGTCGATCAGCGTGACGCGTTCCGGGGCGAGCTGCTCGGCGGCCAGATGGAAGATGTTGAAGATCGCGCTCAGGTCCGCCGGGGCGGTGAGGGCGACGACGTGGTCGGCATCCTCAAGCGCCGCCGACATGACCTCGATTGCCTGGCCGAGCGGCGGCGCGGCTGTGGTGGGCAGGGTGCTGGAGGTCGCGAGGCGCTCGTAGAATTCGGTTCGCCGCAGTTGAACGCCGTCATCCGCGAGACTCTCCTGGTCGAACTGGACGTAGGTGGGCACGATGCGGATATCGTACCGGCGAATCCAGGCGGCGGGCAGGTCGCACGTGCTGTCTGCCATGATCAGAATGCGGGACATCAGTCCTCGTCCTCGTCATCCAGACCTTCGAACACGACCAGGCCCAGGCCGTTGAGGCCGATCAGGGTTGCCAGGCTGGGGCGATAAGCGACGGAAGGAAAAACTTCGCCGGGGAACTCGATCGCCAGCCGTTCCAACAGCAGCCGCGAGTCGTCGGTCGGGTAAGGCGTGCTCTGCAGGATGACCAGGTGCTCGACGTCGGAGAACTCGGTCACGAACTCGACCAGTTTGTCGACGGCCTGCACCTGGGTGCGGACCTTTTCCATCGGGATTAACTCGCCTTCTTCGATGGTCAGAAAGGGCTTGATATTGAGCATCGTCCCCAGAATCGACTGGGCTTCGCTGAGCAGGCCGTTCTGGCGCAGGTAGTCGAGCGAATCGACGAAAAAAACCGCGTAGACGCGCGGCACCAGCGCGCGCACCTCGCGCACGACCTCGTCCAGCGAGGCGCCCTGCTCGGCGAGGTGGGCGGCGGCTTCGACCAGCATGGCTAATCCGACCGACGTCGTCATCGAGTCTACCACCCCGATCTCGCAGCGGCCCAGCAGGGTCTTGGTGGCCGCCCGCGCCATGTCCCAGGTGTCGCTCATCTGCCGCGAGATGTGCAGCGACAGGATCTGGTCGGTTTCGCGGTTGAGGCGGCTGTACAGCGCGGCGAAATCGTCCATCGATGGGGGCGCCAGGGTGGCGAGCGCGCCGGTGGCGTCGAGCAGTTGGGCGAAGGTGGCCGAGTCTACGTCGATGCCCTCGCGATAGACCTTGTTGCCGATCTGAATCTTGAGCGGCACGACCTCGATATGGTGCTGCTCGACGAACGCCGGATCGAGGAAATGCGCCGAGCTGTCCGTCACAATCCGAACCCTAGCCAACCTGATTCACCTCCCCAGTGCGATCATCCGGGCGCGCCATCATTCGACGCTCAGGATGTAGTGATAGTGCGGCTGGCCGCCAAAAACCAGCTCGAACTCCTGCTCCGTGTAGTTCTGGCGCAGATCATCGGCCAGCTTCTGCGCATCGTCCTGGTGAATGCCGTTGCCATAATACAACGTAATCAATTCGCAGTCGGCAGTGCAAATCTGGTCCAGCACCTGCCTCAGCACCGCGTCCAGATTGTCGCCGGCTGCCGCCAGCGTGCCATCGATCAGGCCGATGATCTGCCCTTCCGCCACCTTGACCCCATTCAGCTCGACGCTGCGGGTGGCGGTCGTGATCTCGCCGGTGACGACGTCGTCTTTGGTCTGGAGCATGGCCTGCGCGATGTCCTCGAAGTCGCCTTTAGGATCGTACGGCAGCAGCGCGCTGATTCCCTGCGGCATGCTGCGCGTGGGCACCACGATGACCTCGCGGTCGGTTGCCAGGCGGGCGGCCTGCTCAGCGGCCAGAATGATATTCTTGTTGTTCGGCAGCAGGATGACTCGCCGGGTGGGCAGGCGCTGGATCGCTTCCAGAATCTCCTGCGTGCTGGGGTTGTTGGTTTGGCCGCCCATCACCAGTTCGGCAGCGCCCAACTGGCTGAAGACGCGGGCCAGTCCATCGCCCGACGCGACGGCAACCACGCCGATGTCGTCGGCTTCGAGATCCAGCCTGTGCGACGGGTCGGACGCTTCGGCTGGGTGTCCCGTCCGGGCGCGCAGATAGTCCTGATACTGCTCCTGCATGTTTTCGACCACGATATCCGAAATCGTGCCCAGGCTGACGCCGTAACTCAGCGGAATGCCCGGATCGTGAACGTGGACGTGAACCTTGACCGCGCGCTCGTCCCCGACCACGACGGTCGACCAGCCCATCGCGTCGATGGCCGAGCGGACGAGGTTGACGTTCAGACTATCGCCCTTGATGATGAACTGGACATCGTACCCGTAGCCCAGCTCGTCTTCAGGGGCCAGCGCCGCCGCCAGATCGGACACCACGGCGACCGGTTGTTCTTCGGAAAGCACGGATTCCCCCCTCACGTAGCGCAGCATCCCCTCGACAATGTAGACCAGCCCGCTACCGCCCGAATCGACGACGCCCGCCTTTTGCAGAATGGGCAGCATCTGCGGCGTGCGGGCGAGCGTGTCTTTGCCCCGCTGAACAACCCGCTCGAGAATCTCGACCATGTCGTGAGTGTCGTGGTGGGCGGCTTCCGCCTCTTCGGCCATCTCGCGCGCGACGGTGAGAATGGTGCCCTCGACGGGCTTGATCACGCCCCGGTAGGCCGTGTCGGCGGCCTCGCGCAAGCCTTTGACCAACAGGGCGGCATCGAGCGTGGACTGGTCTTTGAGGGCGTGGGCGAAGCCCTGCCACAACTGCGAGAGGATGGTCCCGGAGTTGCCGCGGGAGCCCATCATGGCCCCGTGCGCCAGATCGCTCGCCACCTGGCCGATGTCGTCGCTCTCGTTGCTGACCGCTTCCTGGATGGCGTTGCGCATCGTCATCAACATGTTCGTGCCGGTGTCGCCGTCCGGAACGGGGAACACGTTGAGCTGGTTGACCAGGGTGTGGTGTTGGTCCAACCAGTCGCGGCCCGCCTGGGCGAGCTGTCGCAGGGTGCTCCCCGTACAAGAGCGATGATCGGATGGAGAAGGTTGTTCGGCCATGAGTTTTGCTACGCTTTCATTCGGAACGGCTGACACGGAGGCCCTGCACGTGAACGTTTACCTGGCTGACCTGGACGCCGATGCTTTGATCGAGCGCATAGCGCACCCCGTTGATCAGGCTGTTGGCAACCGAAGCGATTCGCGTGCCGTGCTCAATAATAACGTAAACGTCGATGATGATCTGGCCGTCTTCCTGGCGGACCTGAATGCCACGGTTCGGATCGCGCGTGAGACTGGCGGCGATGTCGGAAGCCAGGTTGGGAGAAGCCATGCCCACGACGCCATATGTTTGCAGGACCGCATGGCTCGCCAGCGTAGCGATGGCGGTCGGTGATATCTCAATCTTGCCGTGTGGCGTTTGGTTGGTTGTCATCGGTTTTCTCGTATCTTGATATCAAAGCCCTTGCGTAACGCCTCGCTCTATGGTAGCATGGCGCTCGCATATTTGAACAGATCTTGGCGAGGTACGGCAATGGCAAAGTGTGATGTATGTGGCAAATCTCCCCAGTTCGGGCATAACGTCAGCCACTCAAACCGGAAGACCAAGCGGCAGTTCCGCCCCAACATTCAGCGCGTCAAGGTGATGGAGAACGGTCGCCTGGTGAGCAAGTACATGTGTGCCCGGTGCATTCGGACTATGAGCAAGGACATCGTCTGACGTCCTGCGTCTCACCGTTTGCCCGATGACAAACAGCCAGCCCGCTTCGCTGGCTTTTTGTTTTCCGTCCCGCATCAGGCCAGCGCTGCGCGCAGGGCGGCCATGCCCGCTCGCACGCCATCCGGATGGCCGAACACCGCCGTGCCCGCTACCAGGACCGACGCGCCATGTGCCACGACCTGAGCGGCGGTCCCTTCATCGATCCCCCCGTCTACCTCGACATCCACGGCAAGGCCCCGCTGCGCGATCATGTCGCGGATGGCCCGGACCTTGGACAGCGTCTGCGGGATGAACGTCTGCCCGCCAAAGCCCGGATTCACCGTCATGACCAGCACCATGTCGACGAACGGCAGAATCTCCTCGATCATCACGGCGGGCGTGTGCGGGTTCAACACGACGGATGGCCGCGCCTCGGCATCCCGGATCTGCTGTACGACGCGGTGCAGGTGAGGGCAGGTTTCGACATGGACCGAGATGATGTCCGCCCCGGCCCTGGCGAAGGTTTCGACATGTTTTTCCGGCTCGACAATCATCAGGTGAACGTCGAGCGGGAGCTGTGTGACGCGCCGCGCCGTCTCGACCACCATCGGTCCCATCGTGATATTGGGGACGAAACGCCCGTCCATGACGTCGATGTGAATGTAATCGGCGCCGGCGTCGCCGGCATCGCGGATCTGGTCGCCCAGGCGGGCGAAGTCGGCAGCCAGGATCGATGGGGCGATTCGCACAGTGGTCACACGCGTTCTCCTCATTATGAGCGCGAGGCGTATCTTACTGATTCAGAGTCGAAAAATCAATAACGAAAAATCAACCGGGCGTTGTGATGATGGCGGCTGCGGGGCGATCCGGTCCCGTGCGCGGCGCTCGAATCCAGCCGGTCAGTGCTTGTTTTGCAGGCGCTTGTCGATCAGCTTTTTGAAAGGATCGGACCCTGGCTTGACGAGCACCTCGCGCGTGCGCCCACCGGCGCGCGCCGGGCCAACCACGCCCAGCTCGTACATGAGATCGATCAACCGCGCGGCGCGGGGATAGCCGAGGCCCAGCCGCCGCTGGATGAGCGACGCCGACGCCTCGCGCTCGGCCACAACCAGCGCGATCGCCTCTTCGAGCATGGGGTCGGTTTCGGCCAGCACCTCGCGGCGGGTCATGCCGCGCTCCCACGGGGCGATGCTGTTAGGCTCCATCCGCTCGGCTTCGATTTCGGCCTCGTACCAGTCCTTCCAGTACCCCACGACGTCGTTGACTTCTTCGTCGGAGATGTAACAGCCCTGGATGCGCTGGGGACCGGCGGCATCGGGCGCCAGGAACAGCATGTCGCCGCGGCCCATGAGCGTCTCGGCGCCGGTGTGATCGAGGATCACGCGCGAGTCGATGCCGGACGCTACCGCGAACGAGATGCGCGCGGGGAAATTGGCCTTGATCAACCCGGTGATGACGTCCACGCTGGGACGCTGCGTGGCGACCATCAGGTGAATGCCGACGGCGCGGGCCATCTGGGCCAGGCGGGTGAGGGCGCGCTCGGTTTCGTCCGGGCGCTGCATCATCAGGTCGCCGATCTCGTCGATGATGATGGTGAGATAGGGGAGTTGTTCGTCCTTGCGGCGGCGCCCAAGGGCCCTGTTGTACGTCTCGATGTTACGCGCCGCCTCTTTTTCGAGCAGTTTGTAGCGGTAATCCATCTCGCGGGTGGCCCAGCGCAGCACGCCGATGATGCGGTCCAGCTCGGTTTCGACCGGCCCCAGCAGGTGGGGCAGCCCGTTGAACCGCGAAAGCTCGACCATCTTGGGATCGAGCAGCACCAGCTTGACGCGGTCCGGCGGGTTGTTCACGACCAGGGCCGTAGTCATCGCCGCCAGCATGATCGATTTGCCGGACCCGGTCGTGCCCGCGATCAGCAGGTGGGGCATGGTGCCCAGGTCCGTGATGAACGGGTCGCCCGACACGTCGCGGCCCAGCGGCAGCGCCAGCGGGCGGTCCCGGTAGGCGTAAAAGCGCTCGGATTCCAGGACGGGGCGCAGCGCCACCGTGCTGGGATTGCGGTTCGGGACCTCGACGCCCACGTAGGAATGGCCCGGCACCGGCGCCTGGATGCGCAGCCGCCGCGCGGAGAGAGCCAGCGCCAGGTCGCCGGCCAGGTTGGCGATCTGGCTGACGCGCACCCGGTTGAGCACGCGCTCGCCTTCGCCGTTCACGCTTTCGGTGTAGGGCGAGACGGCGTACTGCGTGACCGTCGGGCCGACTTTGACGTCGATAACCTCCGTTTCGACATCGAATTCGAGCAGCGTGTTCTTGATGATCCGCGCGTTCGTGTTGATTTCTTCCTCTGCCGGCTTGTTCAGCTCGACGTCGCTCAGCAGTTCCAGCGGCGGCAGAACCGGGTCGCGCTTGCCGATCTTCTTCGTCTCGGTGAAGTCTTCGACGGTGAAGGTCCGCTCCAACCCCGCGCCATTGCGGGGCAGCGATCGCGCGCGCGTTCCCGCCTGAGGGAGACCCGCGCCGGGCATCAAGTCGCGCGGCACGATGGACGGGCGCTCGCCGGGGTCGCCGGGAGCGATCAGGCTGCGCCCGTTCGCCGCGCCGAGACGCCGCCGCGTCTGGTCGGCAATCGCGCGTTTCTGCGCTTTGGAGAGCGGTCGCGCCGGCGGCTTGGGCTGCGCCTTCTCGGCTGGCGCTTCGCCGGGATCGCCGGCGCTCGGCTCGTTCTCCGGCTCCGGATCGGGCGGCGGCGCCGGGTTGCTCCGCGGTTGGCGCGGCGGGTCCGGCGGATCGTCGGGCAGTGCTTCGCGGGGGACGATGGAAGGCCGTCCGTAGGGTTGGCGCGGCGGGTCGTCCCCGGTGTCGTTGGAGAACCGCCGCCGATCGAGATCGATCTCGTCGGGCGAGTCCGATTCGGGCTGTGGGGGCGGCGGCTCGATCTCGATCGCCTCCACGCGGTCGATTCCCCGGCGCAGTAAGCTAGCGATCCAGTTCATAGCCACCACGAAATGGCGGCCCCTCAGGCCAGACACGTACACGGCAGCCGCGCTCACGATCGCCCCGAACAGCGCGATGGATGCGGCCCGCCCGAGGCCGCCCGTGATCTCGGTAAGGCCCCAGCCGAGGAAACCACCACCGCCGCCTTCCCAGGCCAACGTGCGCGGCTGCGGATCGTTGGCGGCCAGGTGCAGCAGGGCGCAGGCCGCGCCGAAGGCCAGCTCGATCGCGACGGCACGCGGCCAACTGATGCGCACGACGACGCCAAACTTGGGCAGCAGGATGGTGATCCCCGCGCCCAACACACCCAGCGAGGCGACGTAGGCCATCGAGCCGAACAACTGGCGCAGACCGTCGCGGAGCATCACCGAAGCGCGCGCCTCCGAGGTCGTATTGAGGAGCGCGGTCAGCATGACGGCGCCCAGCACGATCAACAGGATAGCGCCCAACTCGTCGATCCAGGGCGGCAGTTTCTGCTTTGTGGTGCGCCATGTCTGCGGGTCTTTGAGCGCGGTAAAAATGGCCGCCACCCACTGGCGCAGGCGCTGCAGCGTGCTGGTGCGCTTCGCGATTTTCGGGCGCTGCGATGCACGCGTGCGCGTTTTGGGCGTCTTGCTCTGGCGCGCGGCGGATGATTTTTTCGCCCCGGAGGGGGTCTTCGACCGGCGGGATTGTTTGTTACGATCGGATGTCGAGCGACCGTCACCGGCTGCCTTTTTTTGATCCATGCAATAACGTCTCTCGGTGTCCGGAAAACGTGCCCATAATAACACAATCGATCGGTATCGGGAAGCCTTACGGGCCAATTCTAGCACGCATGTTCCCAGGCCGCCACGCGCCCGCGGCCCGCGCCGCGACGCAGATGTGACAGGGTATCATCGTGCGCGGTATCATGGGGCGCGCGCCCGGCGATCGCCGGATTAGCGATGGGCGATTCCCGGTCGAGGCGGTTACAATCCGGCCAGAGGAAACACAGCGGAACACACGGCATATGAGGCTTGGAATGACGTTGGGGTTTTGGGCAGGGCTGCTTTTGGTGGCGCTGCTGGCAGCGGCGGGGACGGCAGCCGGGGATGACTCCGGCGCGCTGACGCCGACCGCGACCTCGATCCGGTTGTTCGTGGACGATTTCGAGACGTACAGCAACCGCTGGCGCGTGGTTGAAACGCCGAAGGCTGAGGTTGCGTACCGTGACGGCGCGCTGCGGTTCCGGATTTCGTCGCCGGGGGTGAGCATCTGGTCCGTGCCGGACTTCGCCGTGCCGCTCGGCGCGTATCGCCTGCAGGTGAGCGCGACGGTCCATGCCGCCACGCCGGATTCCTGGTTTGGGATCGTGGTGCGCTATGCCGGTGACGAGCAGTTCACCGCGCTGGCGCCGTGGCCGGGCGGCGAGTGGCGGCTCATGCGCCGCGATGGCCGGGTGTGGGTGACTGCCGCGCCTGACGACGAGGCGCGTGTAGACGAGATCGCAGTTGGGACGGCGCTGGAATTGTCAGTGGACGTCGGCCCGGATGCCGTGGCGCTCGCGGTCGATGGCCGGCGGGCGGGCGAAATTCCATTTGATGACGCCGAGTTCGAGGGTGTGTTTGGGTTGATCGCGCAATCTGGAAAAGGGTATTTGGACGTGTCGTTCGATGACATCATCGTGAGCGGAAGCGCGCGGCCATGATCAGAGCTTCCCGATCGTTTCACCGGCTCAGCGAAGCGCCGCAGGCGGTCGACTGGCCGGGCCGGACGCTACGGCTGATGCGCTGGCACTGTGCGCTCGCCGGGGTGATCCTGTTCGTGGCCGGGCTGGCCCTGGCGGGATCGTTGTATTCGGAATTCGACAGCACAGGCCTGGACTGGAGCTTGCGGTTCGAGCGGACGTCCAGGCTGTACCAGTCCTCGATCCAGATCAAGCTGCTGCTGGCGTTGGCGTTGGGCGCCGCGAGTGTGATCCAGTTTTCGGCGGTGCGGCGGTTGGGGCGCAGCCAGCGCGGCGGCCTGGGTGTCGTCTGGGTGGCGGTGCTCATGCTGGTGGCGGGGGGCGCGCTGGCCTGGTGGCTGTGGAACAGCGAGCTCGACATCCCCGGCGCCCCGGTGAGCCTGGTGCAGAATGGGCTGCGGGCGGTGGCGGCGGCGCTGGCAATCCAGGCGACACTGGCGGTAGGGTACGCCGTGCGCCTGTCCTCGCGAGGGGTTCGGGCTGCGTTCGCGTCGGGCGATGCCATGCCGGACTCGCCGGTGCGGCGGCTGCGCGCCGCCGGGATCGCGCTGTGGGTGGCGGTCGTGGTCGGGCTGGGCGCGGCGCTGGGCGTGGCGACCGATTGGCTGTTCGAGATCCCGATAGCGTCGCCGGAGCCGGGCGAGCTGCTGTACGCCACGACGTTCGAGGCGGATACCGATCTCAAGGAATGGGACCTGTACCCGGGCCGCGACGCCGCCGCGGTCGTGGCGGTGGCCGATCTGGCCTGGGACGGAGCAACCCCCGGCGACGACGTGCTGAGCGGGCAGGTGCTGGAAGTGGTCCACGGCTCGCCTTATCCGGGCGAGGTGGTGTGGTCGTCGCTGAACCGCAAGTTCAACGATTTCGACCTGCGCGTGACGGCACAGCAGGTCGCCGGGCCGGTGGACCAGAACCAGTACGGCGCGATCTTCCGCTATCGCGACGAGGAGAATTTCTACATCTTTCGCATTACCAGCGACCGGTATTATTCGCTGGCGCGGGTAAAGGACGGTATCGAAGAGAAGATCAGCGACTGGGGCGTCTCGGACGCGATCCGCGAGACGGCGAACGAGATTCGCGTCGTGGCGCGCGGCGATACGTTCCGGTTCTACGTCAACGGCCAGCCGGTGCCGCTCTGCTTGCGCGGCGACAACCGCACGAGCATGTGGTCCGAGCCGGGCGTGTGCTTTACGAGCGATCTCCAGCCCGAGTACCGCGACGACGAGTTTCCGCAGGGCCGAATTGCGCTGGCGGTGGGCACGTTCGATGGCAGCGCGGTGACGGTGGCGTTCGACGACCTGGTGATCGTCGGGCCGGAGCCGGCAGGCAGCGAGGAAGGGTAGGGCGATGCGCGTCTTTCTGGACACGACCGGTTGCCGGTTGAATCAGAGCGAGATCGATACGCTGGCGCGGCAGTTCCAACAGGCGGGGCATACGCTGGTGCCCGCCGCGGAAGATGCCGATCTGGTGGTCGTGAACACGTGCGCCGTCACGCGAGAGGCGGCGCGCTCCAGCCGGAATATGATCCGGCGAGCGCATCGCGCCAACGCAGCGGCAACGATCGTGGCGACGGGGTGTTACGCGCACCTGTCGCCGGACGTCGTCGGGGCGCTGCCGGGGGTGGGGCAGGTCGTGAACAACCTGGACAAAGACCGGCTGGTGCCGCTGGTGCTCCGGAGCGATGGGGATGTCGAACCGTTCGACCAGGAGCCGGTTGTGCGCGGGCTGGCCGCGAGCGCGCTGGGGCGCACGCGGGCGTTCGTCAAAGTGCAGGATGGCTGCGACAACCGCTGCACGTTCTGCGTGACGACGATCGCGCGCGGGCCGGGCCGCAGCCGGGCGACGGCGGATATCGTGGCCGAGGTCCAGGCGCTGGCCGGGGCAGGCTACCGCGAAGCCGTCCTGACCGGCGTTCACCTGGGTTCCTACGGGCACGACCAGGGAGAGACAGACGGGCTGCGCGCGCTGGTGGCGGCGATCCTGAACGACACGGATATTCCCCGCGTGAGGCTGTCGTCGCTGGAACCCTGGGACCTGTCGCCCGGCTTTTTCGGGCTGTGGGCGAACCCGCGCCTGTGCCGTCACCTGCACCTGCCGCTGCAAAGCGGTTGTGACGCAACGCTGAAGCGCATGGCCCGGCGGACGTCGCAGGCGGCATTTCGGGCGCTGGTTCACGAGGCGCGGAGCCAGATCCCCGACCTGGCGATCAGCACGGACATCATCGCCGGATTCCCTGGTGAAACGGATGCCGAATTCGAGATGAGCATCGCGTTCGTGCGCGAGATGGATTTTATGAAGCTGCACGTGTTTCGTTATTCGTCGCGGGCCGGGACGGCGGCGGCGCGCTTCAAGGGGCAGGTGCCGGACAACACGAAAAAGGCGCGCAGCGCGCGGTTGCTCGCGCTGTCAGACGAGGGCGCGCGGCGCTTCGCCGGGCGGTTCGTGGGGCAGACGCTGCCCGTGCTGTGGGAACAGGTCGCCGGGGCGACCGAGGCGGGCTTCGTCAACACCGGGCTCACCGACAATTACCTGCGCGTGGAGATGACCGCGCCGGAGGCGCTCACCAACACGATTGGCTGCGCGCGCCTCGTCCAGGTGACTGAAGCGGGTGTGCGCGCCGAGCCCGTGCAGAGCACCCTATGCGAAGAAGGAGCGTGATTTGTGGCGTGTGTGTTTTGCCAGATCGTGGCCGGTGAACGCCCGGCCACCATCGTGTACGAAGACGAGCGAGCGGTGGCCTTCCGGGATATCAACCCGCAGGCGCCGATACATATCCTGATCATTCCGCGCGAGCACATCGATGGCCCGGCGGACGCCGGCGCGGACAACGAGACGGTGATCGGGCACCTGGTGGCGGTGGCGGCGCGGGTGGCCGCCGACGAGGGGATATCCGCCGGCGGCTACCGGCTGGTGCTCAACCAGGGGCGAAACGGCGGCCAGTCGGTGTTTCACGTCCACCTGCACTTGCTGGGCGGGCGCCGGATGGGCTGGCCGCCCGGTTAGCGTGGCCGGGCGATGATCGCCATGCCGATTCAGTCCCTGGTGGCGGATACGATGTGCGCCGGGGCGTCAAACGCGACGCGTCCACTGGCATCTCCGAAGTGTGCCAGGGCGCGCTGCGCCCGGTTACTCAGTTCGTCGACCATCGCGTCATCCAGCATATCCGCGAGCACCCACCCGTATATATCGGTGTGAACCCACGATTTGATCGACGGGAAGCGCGCCGTTCCGCGCCGGGTGGTCACCCTGGCGTGCGGGAATCCTGCCCTGGCAAACAGCGCTTGCAGCGCCGCCTTGTCGCCCATGTTGAAAGGTACGCGCAGGCCGTGCGCGGCTTCCTCCCCAAACAGGTCGTGCAGCAGATCGACCATCGCGGCGTAACCCGGCGTGTTGTCGAGCGCATCCCAGACTGCGACGGCGATCCGGCCACCGGGTCGCAGCACGCGGTGCATTTCGCGGATCGCCGTCTCGCGATCCTCGAAGAACATCAGGCCGAACTGGCACACGACCGCGTCGAAAATGCCAGAATCGAAGGGGAGCGCCTCGGCCCGCCCATGCCGCCAGTCGATGTCCGGCGCTTGCCGCATGGCGACCGCCAGCATCCCCTCGTTGATGTCAAGCCCGACCACTGAGCCCGTTGGGCCGACGCGCGACGACACCGCGCGGGCCAGCACGCCGGTCCCGCAGGCGACGTCCAGCACGCGGTCGCCGGCCTGGATCCCGGCGGCGTGGGCAACCGGGACCGCCCATTCTTCGAACAGCGCGGGCAGGAAGAACTCCTCGTAGATGTCAGCGGCGGTGTGGCTCACCTGTCCTCGGTCGATGTCGGTCATCGTGAAAAGCTCCTTTCGAATTACTTTCCACCTCAGGCTATGCTACAATCTGGCAATGAACCAGTTCACTAAGTGAACCAGTGTGTGCCTGGCGAAAGGGGCTCGTTGTGTCCAAGTACGGCCAATACTGCCCGGTAGCCCGCGCGCTCGAAATCCTGGGCGATCGCTGGACGCTGCTCATCATCCGCGACATGCTGACGGGGACGCGCCATTTCAACGATCTCAAACGCGGGCTGCCCGGGCTTTCGACGGGCTTGTTGTCGAAACGCCTGCGCCAGTTGGAATATGCGGGAATCATCGAGAAGCGGGTGTTCGAGTTGGGACGCCAGAATACCGAATACCACCTGACGCCCGCGGGACAGGCGTTGGAGCCGGTGATCGGCGCGTTGTTGGGGTGGGGCGCTGCGTGGGCGTTCGGCGATCCGTCGCCGGACGAGCTCGACCCGCTGCTGCTGATGTGGTGGATGCACGACCACGTAGACCGAGCGCAACTGCCGGATCACCGCGTCGTGATCCAGTACGATTTTCACGGCGCGAAAACCGAGACTTACTGGCTGGTCCTGGCGCGTGAGGACGTGACGGTGTGCCTGACCGATCCAGGTTATGAGGTTGACGTGCTGGTCGATACCGATCTGGCCGTTTTCTTCAAAGTGTGGTTGGGGCGCATCGATTACCGCGAGGCGATTGGCGAGTACGGCCTGAGGGTCACCGGCGTTCCGCGCCTGACGCGCGCATTTCCTCGCTGGTTCACCTGGAGTCCTGCAGCCCCGGCGGTGCGGGCAGTCCGTGCACAACCGGACGCCGTCTGATCTGGGGGGTGTGCGTGTCGTTTTGACGGTCTGCCGCCCGGCGGGAATGTTGGCGCCAATGTATGTGCATCGTTATAATGCCTGCGATGGAATCACTGCGCCACCTGGGCACAGTGGTCCGGACCGGGGGAGCGCAGGTTATGGAGTGGCGGGGCGAGCGCCCCGGCGTTGATTCCCCGCACCATCTGAACATGGGCAAGGTAGACATGCATCCGAAAGAAACGATTACCGGTGATCTCAAGACTGCCATGAAGGCGGGCGACACGCAGCGCCGCGAGGTGCTGCGCCTGCTGCTGGCTGCGTTCAAACAGGCCGAGGTCGATCGGCAGGTGGAGCTGTCCGAGAGCGACGCCATCGACATTCTGTCGAGCGAGGCCAAGAAACGGCGCGAGGCAATCGAGGAGATGGATCGCGCCGGGCGCGCCGACCTGGCGGACAAGGAACGGTACGAGCTGGGAGTCATCGAGACGTATCTGCCGCAGCAGCTCAGCCGAGAGGAGATCGAGGCGCTGGCGCGCGAGGTCATCCAGCAGGTCGGGGCGACGTCGCCCAAAGACACCGGCCAGGTAATGAAGGCCCTCATGCCGCAGGTGAAAGGCCAGGCGGACGGAAAGCTGGTGAGCGCGGTCGTGCAGGACCTGCTCAGGCAGTAGGTTGCCCTGGCCGGAACGCCGCGCCCGGCGCACCGCTCTGGTTTGTTGAGGAACTCGATGAATTCCACGGAACCGGTGGTCGATATCCGGCAGGAACAGGTGCAGCGCTGGCTGCATACCGCCGTGTACGCCGTGTTGTTGGGCGCGTTCGTGGTCGGGGGCGCCTCGATCATCGCCTACGACGTCCTGATTCCATCCAACGCAAAGGTAGCTTTGGAAGAGGGCGATGTCGCCCCGCAAGACATCCTGGCGCCGCGCAGCCTCCAATATGCGAGCGACGTCCTCACCGAGGCCAAGCGCGATGCCGAAGTGGCGGCGGTTCGCCCCGTGTACGACCCTCCCGATCCCGGCGTCGAAGCGGAACAATCCCAGCTTGCGCGCCAGATCCTGGATTACATCGAGAACGTCCGTTACGACGCCTTCGCGACTCCGGACCAGAAGCGCGAAGATATCGAGGCCATCACCGAGCTAAACCTCGACGATTCCGTGATCACGGCGTTACTCAGCATCGAAGACGATACGACGTGGCGCGCGATCGATGCGCAAGTGATGCGGCTGCTCGAGCGCGTGATGAGCGGCGAAGTACGCGAGGACAATCTCCAGTCCAGGCGCGACAATCTGCCCAACCTGATCAGCGCGAGTTACAGCGAGTCCGAGGTCAAGGTCATCACCGGAATTGTCGGCAACCTGATCCGCGTCAACACGTTTTACAACGAGGAACTGACGCGCCAGGCCCAGGAAGAGGCGCGACGAAGCGTGCCGGACGAAGTGCGCACGTTCGTTCGCGGCCAGATGATCATCCGTGAAGGCGAGATCGCCACCGCTGCCCACATCGAGGCGCTCGACCGGTTTGGCCTGCTGAAAGTGTCGCGGCGGCAGGTCGAGCGATTTGTGGCGGGCCTGCTGGCGATGACGCTGGTCACGGTGGTGCTGGGTACGTACACCTGGCAGTTTTACCCGCACGTGGTGACCGATCCCCAGTTTGCGACGCTGTTGGGCCTGTTGTTCCTGCTGTTCTTGAGTGGCGCGCAGGCCATCGACGCGGACGGGCGCGTCCAGCCCTACTACTTCCCCGGCGCGGCCCTGGCTTTGCTGGTGACGACGCTGGTCGGCGCGCAACTGGCGATTGTGATGACGATGGCGCTCGCGGCCCTGGCCGGGTTCATGGGCGGGCAGTCGCTCGAATTCGCGGTGTTGGTGGCCGTCGCCGGGACGCTGGGGGTCATGAGTCTGGGGCGCACCGAGCGATTGAACGCCTATTTCGTGGCGGGCGGTGTGGTTGCCATCGCCGCGATCAGCAACGCGGTGCTGTTCGCGCTGGGGCTGGACGGCCCGGTCGACGCGTTCACGCTGCTGTCCCAGATCGCCGGCTCGATGGCGAACGGCATGCTGTCGGCGGCGCTCGCGCTGGTGGGCTTGTACCTGATCAGCAACGTGCTGAACATCCCGACCAGCCTGAAGATCGTGGAGTTGATGCAGCCGAATCACCCGCTGTTGCAGCGGCTGCTTCGCGAGGCGCCGGGCACCTACCAGCACAGCCTCCAGGTGGCGAACCTGTCCGAGCTGGGCGCGCAGCAGATCAACGCCAACGCGTCGCTGGTCCGGGTGGCGGCGATGTACCACGATGTGGGCAAAATCCTGAACCCGCATTTCTTCGTCGAGAATCAGGCGGATGGCGTGAATCCGCATGACGGCCTGGACGATCCGTGGCAGAGCGCGCGCATCATCATCGGGCACGTGGCCGAAGGGGACCGGCTCGCCCGCCGCTACCGGCTGCCCAACCGCATCCGCGATTTCATCATGGAGCACCACGGGACAACCCAGGTGGCGTATTTCTACCAGAAGGCGGTGCAGCGCGCGCAAGATTCGGGCGAAGACGTAGACCCGGCGGATTTCACGTATCCCGGCCCGCGACCGCAGTCCCGCGAGACGGCGATTCTGATGTTGGCCGATGGATGCGAGAGCAGCGTCCGGGGGCGCCGCCCGCAGAGCAAACAGGATATCCAGGAGACGGTGGATTATATTTTCGATACGCGCATGCAGAGCCGCGAGCTGGACGACAGCGGCCTGACGTTGAGCGACGTGCGCTTGCTGCGAGATGCGTTCCTGACGGCGCTGCAGGGCGTCTTTCACCCGCGGATCGCCTATCCGGGATCGCCGGGCCAGGGAGCCGAAGCGCTGCCGCCGGGCGATGTCGCGTCGTTGCCGCCGGGCGCGGTGGAGAGTTCTCCGCAGCCCGTGCCGGACGCGCCAGCTCACCAGCCGAAATCGAGCGACGGGGCGGGACGGTCGCCAGAGGAGCCGGTCGTCTCGCGCCCAGCGGAGTCAGCGCGCAAGAGATAACTCGCTTATTTTTCCTGAAAGCAAGGTGTTCCATCCATGCCGAAACCGGCTGATTACGACCTATACACGCAGATTCAAATCGAAACCGACTACGTGCTCCCCGAGCGCCGCATTCAAGAGGCCGTCGAATGGCTGCTGCACCGCCATGACGTGCCAACCGGCACCGGGATGAGCATTGTCACCGTGACGGACGACGAAATGCGGCGGTTGAACCGGCGTTACCGTGCCGTCGATGCGCCGACCGACGTGCTGTCTTTTCCCGCTGGTGACAGTGTGCCGCTGGAGGGCGAAGCGCCGTACCTTGGCGATCTGGTGCTGGCCCTGCCGTATATCCAGCGCCAGGCGAGCGCCGAGAATCACGCGGTGGACGACGAACTGATCCTGGCGGTGGTTCACGGGACGCTGCACCTGTTGGGCTACGATCACGATACCTCTGAGAACCAATCCGAGATGTGGACTTTGCAGGCCGAGGCGCTCGAGGCGCTGGCTGTTGATATCACAGTCCCGCTTTTCACGTTCGGCGATGACGAGCGCAGTTCTGAGCCGGATTGACGTGGGGCACCCCTTGAGAAGGGAGGTCGGGTATCGATGGTGCGCCGCTCGCAAGTGAGATCGAGCCGGGGTCACGTTCGGGTCGAACAGGGGCCCGCGTGGATTCGGTGGGCCATTGCCTTTGCGTCGGGCTTGCTGGTGCTGGTGGTGGTGATCGTCCTGATCACACAGTTCGTGCTGCCGGCCCTGGAAGATGACGCGTCGACCGGTGACAATCGCACGTGGCTGGAATTCGCCTGGACGTCCGTGCCGGTGAATGACGACGCGGTCCGGCAGCTTGGCGAGCGCCTGAAGTCGTACTCGATCCGAAGCGTGTACCTGGAGTGTGCGGCGTGGCGCGCGGACGGGACGCTGCTCGAAGGCGAGCACGTGGCCGAGTTCGCTGAAAAGCTGCGCGCGGCCTATCCTGAGATCACCATTCTGGCCTGGCTGCGTATGTCCGGGGCCGAGATCGACGATGCCGACCGCCGCGCGGTGGCGATTGGGCTGGCGGAGAAGGCGGTGCGCGAGTGGACGCTCGACGGCGTGCAGCTCAATGGACGCGGGGTGCGTAACAACAGCGAAACGTTCATTCAGATGGTGCGGGCGCTGCGCACAGCGATCGGCCCGGATGCGCTGCTCTCGGTCACGGCGCCCGCCGACCGCATTCCCTCCGATCCGGACGTGCCGATTGGCTCGACAGCCGAGCCTGATCTGACGTGGGATGTGAACTTCAAGCAGCGGGTGGCGCTGCTGCGCGTCGACGAGGTTGTCGTGATGCCGCATGCCAGCGGGCTGCAAGATTCCGCGCAGTATACCGTGTGGGTGGCGTATCAGGTCGCGAGTTACGCCACGGCCATCGACGAGCTGGACCGCCCGGCGGATATCATCATCGCGCTGCCCACGTACGATGCCGCCCCGGATCGCGATCCGGAGGTCGAGAACGTGCGGGCAGCCATCAAAGGCGTGAAGGACGGCGTCAAGCGGGCCGAGTCGGCGGGTGAGCTTGTCAAAGGGGTAGGGTTGTACGAGTACAAATCCACGGATTCGCTGGAATGGACGTATTTCCAGACGGACTGGCTGGGCAAGAAATCGGGTTGATCGGCACATCCAGGCGTAGAATATCTTGACGCGTCCCAGGGTTGGGGCGCGTTTTTTTATAGTACATCGCGTCAGCGCGCCATGCGTGGCGAGGGAACGCTCTGCGAGTGTACTAATTGTGTGATTTTTCACGAACTTGAGTTTGGACTATGAACCATTATAGTATGAAAAGAGAGTAGGTAAACTTAACTGAGATATGTTCACACGAAGTATGAGATTGTGTCTTATATGCTAAATTTATCATCAAAATAACAAAATGGGCGGCGCGACGATGGACGGTTCACTTGATGTCATCCAGGTGATTCTGGCAGATCCGAACGTATTGTTCCGAAGCGGCATCGCGCGTCTGTTGGAGGCCCAGACCGGGATCGAGGTGGTAGGGGAGGCGGGCGATTATCTCGAAACGGTCGAACTGCTCAAACGCGTGCGCCCCGATGTCGTGCTGCTCGACAACGAGCTGACGGGCTGTGAAATCCCCACCCTGACCGGTATGATCAAACGCCAATACCCCGGCATACACGTCGTGTTGATGGCGTCACACATCGAGGCTGACGATGTGTTGAGCTGTGTGCTGTCGGGCGCGGACGGGTATCTTCAGAAAAATATCACGCCCGACCAGCTCTTCGCGCGGCTGCGCGGGCTGTTCGAGGGCGAAGCCGCCATGTCGCTGACCACGGTGGCTGGGTTGATGCAGCGGCTGAGCCACAGCCGGTGCACGCTGTGCCTGCGCGCCGAGTCGCATCCCAACCTGACGCCGCGCGAGTCCGAGGTGCTGGTGCTGGTGGCGCGCGGCATGACCAATAAGCGGATCGGGAGCGTGCTAAAAATATCGGAACACACCGTTCGCAACCACCTGTGCAGCATCTACCAGAAACTCAACCTGGAGAATCGGCTGCAGGTGGCGGTGTACAGCGTGATGCACGGCCTGATCGATTTCCAGAACGTGTCGTGAGATTCCTTAACCCCATCTGGTCTGCATGCGACACGATGGGGATAGTTCATTTGACCCAGTTTCGGGGGAATCTGGTGCAAATGGCGTATAGACCCTAAAGACCCGTCGCTGATATAATGCGATTAATACGAAGGCGTTGTTAAGCATAGCATGTGTGAATGAATTCACAGAATGGTATTGTGTAAAATTTCACAATCAAGAATAGTGGACGACCGCGGTAGGTTTTACTCTACTGATAATGGTTCAAATGAACCAGAAAGGCATGTTCCCGGCCCTCTTCTTCCACCTTGTTCGTCTCTTTTGCGCGCATCCGGTACTAGACTTTAGGAGGTAGACCTCCCTTGAAAGCAGCAGGCAATTCCACCTTTTTCCAACGGGTTGTGGAGGCAACCCCGGGTGGGGAGCTGCTCAGCCAATGTCTTCAGTGCGGTTCGTGTGGTGGCTCGTGCCCGTCCGGGGCCGATATGGACCACACCCCGCGCGCGTTGTTCGCGATGATCAGCGCCGGGCTTGAAGACGAGGTTCTCAGCAGCAACACGCCCTGGTTTTGCGTCTCGTGCTACGCCTGTACGACGAGATGTCCACAACAAATCCCGATCACTGACATCATGTACACGCTCAAGGAAATGGCGATCCAGTCCGGACGCTACGAGCACCCCGGGGCTGCCAAATTCTCCGAAACCTTCATCGGGTTCGTCGAGCAGCGCGGGCGAAGTTTTGAGGCTGGCCTGGCAACGCGCTATCACCTGTTCCACCACCCCCAGCAGATGGTCAAGCTGGGCATGATGGGCGTGAACATGCTGCGGCGCAACCGGCTGCCTCTGCGTCCCAAGTCGATTCGCCAGATCGACCAATTGCAGTCCATCCTGGCTGAAGCCAAAGCCATCGCGGCGGAGGAGAGAAGGGTATGAACGAGCGACGCTATCCGTACTACCCCGGATGTTCTCTCCAGCATCGCAGCCACGCCTACGAGGTATCGACGCAGGCCATCGCCAACGCGCTGGGCTTCGAGCTGGTCGAGATGGACGACTGGAACTGCTGCGGCGCGACCGAGTATTTCTCGGTAAACCGTCTGCCGGCGTACTCGCTGGTGGCGCGCAACCTGGCGCGGGCGGCGGATGCCGGGGCGGATCAACTGGTTGTGCCGTGCAGCGCGTGCTATCTGAACCTGCACAAAACCGACAAGAATATGGGGCTGTATCCGGCGCTCGGCAAGAAGGTCAACAAGGCGCTGTCCGCCGGTAACCTGCATTACGAGCCGGGGACGGTGCACGTGCGGCATCTGCTGGAAGCCGTGCTGACCGACTTTGGGCTCGACACGCTCAAAGAGCGGACGCGGCGCCCGCTGTACGGGCTCAAGCTGGCGGCCTATTACGGCTGCCTGGTGGCGCGGCCCGACGCGGTATTCGACAGCACCGAGCAGCCGATGGCGATGGACGAGATGTTCACCGCGCTGGGCGCGGAGCCGACGGCGTTCCGCCTGAAGACGTTCTGCTGCGGCGGCCATATGACGCAGATCAGCGAGACGACGGCGCTCGAGATGATCCACAAGATCATCAAAAGCGCGGCGGACAGTGGCGCGGATGCGCTGGTCACGATCTGCCCGATGTGCCAGCTCAACCTGGACGTCTACCAGGGATATGCCAACCGGTTGTTCGATACCAGTTATGACATGCCTGTCTTGTATTTCACTCAGGTGATTGGCCTGGCGCTGGGGCTGACTCCCAAAGAACTGGGCTTCGGCCAGGAGTTCGTCGACGCGTCGGGCGTGCCGGCCAAAATTCAGGACGTGCCGCCGCCCAAGGCCAAACCCGAGCGGCGCTCCAAGCAAGCGCTACCGATGCCGGCCATGCCGGAATAGGAGGTCCACATGAGCGAACAGGAGAAACGAGTAGGCGTATATGTTTGCCACTGTGGGCACAACATCGCCGGCACGGTGGACGTGGAGCACGTCGCCGAATGGTCGCAACATCTGCCGAACGTGGTGATATCGCGTGACAACAAGTTCATGTGCGCGAGCACCGGGCAGGAGCAGATCGAAGAAGACATCAAGGAGTTCGGCCTGACGCACGTAGTGGTGGCGTCGTGCTCGCCGCACATGCACGAGAAAACCTTCCGGAACGCCTGCGCCCGCGCGGGATTGAACCCGTACCTGTTCGAGATGGCGAACATCCGCGAACATGCGTCCTGGGTGCACCCGAACGACCGCGACGGCGCGACGAACAAAGCCAAGGCGCTGGTCAGCGCGGCGGTTCACCGGGTTGTTCATCACGAGCCGCTGGAGCCGATGCAGGTGCAGATTCGGCCTGAGACACTGGTCGTGGGCGGGGGGATCGCGGGCATTCAGGCCGCGCTGGAAATCGCCGATGCAGGCTACCACGTCTACCTCGTGGAGCGCGAGCCGAGCATTGGCGGCCACATGGCGATGTTCGACAAGACGTTCCCCACGCTGGACTGCTCGGCGTGCATCCTGACGCCCAAGATGTTCGATGCCGGAGCGCACCCGAATATCACCCTGCTGACCTACAGCGAAGTCGAAAGAGTCGATGGCTACGTGGGCAACTTCACCGTGCGGGTGCGCAAGCGGGCGCGCATGGTCGACGAAGACCTGTGCACGGGCTGCGGCTCGTGCTGGGACAAGTGCCCGATCAAGATCGTGGACGACGTCTTCGAGGCGGGCATGGGCTATCGCAAAGCGATCTACCGGCCTTTCCCGCAGGCGGTGCCCAAGTATCCGGTGATTGACGTCGAGAACTGCACCTACTTCAAGACCGGCAAATGCCGGATGTGCGAGAAGGTCTGCCCGACGGAAGCCATCCGGTTCGACATGGAAGACCAGTATGTCGATCTCGAAGTGGGCAACGTGATCCTGGCGACCGGGTACAAGCTGTTCGACTGCCGGCGTATTCCGAATTACGGATATGGGCGGCTGGAGAACGTCTTTTCCAGCCTGGAGTTCGAACGGCTGACCAACGCGGCGGGTCCCACCGAAGGCAAAGTCGTGCTGCGCGACGGCGAAACCGTGCCCGAGTCGGTGGCGATCATTCACTGCGTGGGCAGTCGCGACAAGAACTACAACGAACACTGCTCGGCGATCTGCTGCATGTCGTCGCTGAAGTTCGCGCACCTGGTCATGGAAAAGACCGGGGCGCAAGTCTACAACTTCTACATCGATATGCGGCCCATCTCCAAAGGCTACGAGGAGTTCTACCATCGTATCCTGAGCGAGGGTACCACGTTCATCCGTGGCAAGGTGTCCGAGATCACGGACGCGGCCCATGCGCCCGATGAAGAGGGGAAGCTCATCGTCGTGGCCGAGGACACGCTGATCGGCAGGCAGCGCCGCGTGCCGGTGGATATGGTGATCCTGGCCGCCGGGCTGGAGCCTCGCGCCGATTCGCAGGAAGTGGGCTATATGTTCGGCGTGGGCTGCGGCGATACGGGCTTCTTCACCGAGCGCCATCCCAAGCTCGACCCGGTGGCAACGGCGACGGAAGGCGTGTTCATCGCCGGGGCCTGCCAGGGCGCCAAAGACATCCCGGACTCGGTGGCACAGGGCGCGGCGGCAGCAGCCCGCGTGCTGGGCACGATCTCGCGGCGCGAGGTGGCGCTAGAGCCCGTGCGCGCCAGCATCGACGAGAGCCGCTGCTCTGGCTGCCGTATCTGCAACAACATGTGCCCGTACAACGCGATCGATTTCATCGAGGCCGAAGGCGTGTCGCGCGTGAACCCGGCCCTGTGCAAAGGCTGCGGCACCTGCGTGGCAGCCTGCCCGAGCCAGGTGATCACCGGCGCGCACTTCACGTTCGACCAACTGATGGCTGAAATCGATGGGATCCTGGTCGACGTGACGGGCGAGATGCCTCTGGTAACGGAAGTGGTATAGGCGAGGTCAGGAGATATGCGATGAGCGATAATGGAACGTTTGAGCCCGTGATTGTGGGCTTCTTGTGCAACTGGTGCTCGTATCGCGCGGCTGACCTGGCGGGCACTTCGCGGATGGGGTATCCGGCGACGCTGCGGGATATTCGCATCATGTGTACCGGGCGGCTCGACCCGACCTTCGTGCTGCGCGCCCTGCAAAAAGGCGCCGATGCCGTCCTGATCATGGGCTGCCATCCCGGCCAGTGCCACTATCAGGAGGGCAACTACAAGGCCATCCGGCGGTTCGCGCTGCTGCGCCGGACGCTGCGCCAGATGGGCATCGACGATGCCCGCGTCCAGCTTCACTGGGCGTCGGCTGCCGAGGGTGTGCAGTTCGCGCAGACGGTCGCGCGTGTGACCGAAGAGATCAAGGCGCTGGGCCCACTCGACTGGCCTCACAACTGGCCGAATGAAGACCCCTATGCGTTACAGGAGGCCAATTCATGAGTGAGAAACCGAAGTTAGCGTTGTATTGGGCCTCGTCGTGCGGCGGCTGCGAGATCGCCGTGCTGGGCCTGCACGAAAAAATCTTGAACGTGGCGGAAGCGTTCGACATCGTTTTCTGGCCGTGCGTGATGGACTTCAAGTACGCCGATGTCGAAGCGATGGACGACGGCTCGATCGACGTGTGCCTGTTCAACGGGGCGATCCGCAACGACGAGAACGCCCGGCTGGCGCACCTGCTGCGGCGGAAGTCGAAGGTGATGGTCGCGTTTGGCTCGTGCGCGTTTGGCGGATCGATGCCAGGGCTGGCGAACTTCACCGATCGCGACGCCATGTTCGACTGGATTTACCACAAGTCGCCGTCCACGGACAACCCGGACGGGATTGTACCCATGAAACATACCAATGTGCCGGAGGGCGATCTCGAACTGCCTGGTTTCTGGCACACGGTCAAGACGCTGGCGCAGGTGGTCCCCGTGGACTACTTCCTGCCCGGCTGTCCCCCGGAAGCGTCCTCGATCGAGATGGCGGTCAACGCCATTCTGACGGGGCAGCTTCCGCCGCCGGGGTCGGTGATCGGGCCGGACGTCACGGTGTGTGACGAGTGCCCGCGCGCGAAACACGAGAAGAAGATCAAGCGCTTCTATCGCCCGTACGAGATCATTCCCGATCCGGACACGTGCCTGCTGGAGCAGGGGCTGTTCTGCGCGGGAATCGCGACGCGATCGGGCTGTGGGGCGCGCTGTCCCCAGGTCGGTATGGGCTGCCGCGGGTGTTACGGGCCGAACGAGGGCGTGGTGGATCACGGCGCGAAGATTCTGACCGGGATCGCATCCGTGCTCGATGCCCAGACGCCGGAGGAGGTCGATGCCATCCTGGATACGCTGCCCGATCCGGCGGGCTATTTCTATCGATTCCATCTGCCCGACTCGCTGCTGCGCCGCCGCGCCAGGACCAGCGGCGAGAAAATCGTCGCACCCGCCAGCGAAGCCGCCGGCGAGCCGGCCTAACCAGGGAGGTACCGATGACACGCATTTCCATCGATCCGATCACGCGACTTGAGGGACATGGAAAGATCGAAATCTTCCTGGACCAGCAAGGCAACGTCGATAACTGCTACTTTCAAGTGCCGGAGCTGCGCGGGTTCGAAGTGTTCTGCGTGGGGCGGCCTGCCGAAGAGATGCCGCGCCTCACCAGCCGGATCTGCGGCGTGTGCCCGGAAGCACACCACATGGCCGCGGCCAAGGCGCTCGACGACCTGTATCGCGTCGAACCGCCGCTGGCGGGCAAGAAGCTGCGCGAGATGTTCTACATGGCGTTTTACGTCACCGATCACACCACGCACTTCTACGCGCTGGGTGGGCCGGACTTCGTCGTGGGGCCGGGCGCTCCGCCGGCGGAACGGAACATCCTGGGCGTGATCGCCAAGGTGGGGCTTGAAATCGGCGGGCAGGTGATCGCCACCCGCAAGCGCAACCACCAGGTGATCGAGATGATCGGCGGGCGGACGATTCACCCGGTCGCGGCTTTGCCGGGCGGGATGAGCCAGCCGATCACCGAGGAGCAGCGCCAGCAGATCATCGAGATCGCACGCCAGAACGTTGAGTTCGGCCAGTTCACCATCCAATTGTTTCACGACGTCGTGCTGGCGAACACCGACTATGTCGATCTGATCACCAGCCCCGGCTACACGCAGAAGACCTACTACATGGGCCTGGTCGACGAGAACAACCACGTCAATTTCTACGATGGCAAGGTGCGGGTGGTCGATCCGGATGGGCACGAATTCTGCAAATACGCGCCGGGCGAATACACGGAGCATATTGCCGAGCACGTCGAGCCGTGGAGCTATCTCAAGTTCCCGTACCTGAAGAACGTAGGCTGGAAAGGATTCGTTGACGGTAAGGACAGCGGAATCTACTGCGCGACGCCGCTCTCGCGGCTGAACGCGGCGGACGGCATGGCGACTCCGCTGGCGCAGGCCGAGTACGAGCGGATGTACGAGACGCTCGGCGGCAAGCCGGTCCATCACACGCTGGCCGCTCACTGGGCGCGCGTGATCGAGCTGCAATACGCGGCGGAACGGATGCTGCAACTGGCCGAGGATCCGGAAGTGGCCGACCCGGTCGTGCGCGCGATCCCGACGGCAACCCCGACCGAGGGCATCGGCATCGTCGAGGCGCCGCGCGGCACGCTGACCCATCACTTCAAGACCGATCCGGATGGCATCCTGACCGAGGTCAACCTGATCGTGGGCACGACGAACAACAACGCCCCGATCTACATCAGCATTCGCAAGGCCGCCGAGGCGTTGATCCAGAATGGCAACGTGAACGACGGCATCCTGAACATGATCGAGATGGCGTTCCGGTCCTACGATCCGTGCCTGTCGTGCGCGACGCACTCGCTGCCGGGGCAGATGCCGCTGGAGCTTGTCGTGCGGGACAACCGCGGGGCGGTGACCCATCACGCCAGCCAGTATGTACCGCCCGAACTGCTTGAGCAGTTCGATCGCTGAGTGAACCTTATGGACGACGCGCCGTATCCCACGATCATCATTGGACTGGGGAATCCGATCCTGTCCGATGACGGCGTGGGGTGGCGCGTCGTCCAGCTTGTGCGGGTCGCTGTGCGCGAGGCGGGGGACGAGCGCCGCGTGGTGGTCCGCGAGGCGTGCGTGGGGGGGCTGTCGCTCGCGGAGATGCTGGTGGGCTTTCGGCGGGCGATCGTGATCGACGCGATCATGACCGGCAACGACCCGCCGGGGACCGTTTCGCACCTGGCGCTGGCCGACCTGCCGGGCACGCTCAACATGGCGTCCGCGCACGACACCAACCTCGTCACGGCGCTGCGCGCGCTGCGGCGCTTTGGGGCGGAACTGCCACCTGACGATGCCATTTCGATCGTGGCGGTCGAAGTCCAGGACGTGTGGACTTTCTCCGAGGAATGCACGCCCCCCGTCGAGCAGGCGATCCCCGGCGCTGCCTCGCTGGCGCTGCGCGTGCTGCGCGGCGAATGACGGCCAAGCATCACCTATTTTCTAAGAAATTTATCAGTGTACTTTGATATCCGTCTATAATTCTGCTATATCTCTTTTAGGCTGTAAGAGCCTCGCAGCAGAATAACTCACCGATCACACGTTGTACCGAATAGCTGTCCGCAAACGTGGAGGCACGTGCCTTCCGGATGCAGTGCCACCCGAATGGCACACCTGTGGACTGAGGGATTGCCTATGGTAACCGCTATTATGTCCGGATATGCGCTCTCGCTCGCCGCGCCCGCCGTTCACCGCGTGGTACGCCGGTGGTCCGGATGGATCATCGCGCTGCTGCCGGCGGGCCTTTTCGCGTATTTTTTGAACCTCGCGGGACAGGTGGCCGGTGGCGAAGTCATCGTCGCGTCCTACGAGTGGTTTCCCAGCCTCGGCTATAACCTCACGTTCTATTTCGACGGCCTGAGCCTGTTGTTTGCATTGATCGTCACGGGGATCGGGACGCTGGTGATCGTCTACGCGGGCAGCTATCTGGCGGGCGATCCCTGGTTGGGACGGTTCTACGCCATCGTCCTGATCTTCATGGCGTCCATGCTGGGCGTTGTGATCGCCGACAACCTGATCGCGCTGTTCGTGTTCTGGGAGCTGACCAGCATCAGCTCGTACCTGTTGATCGGCTACAAATTCGACAAAGCGGCGTCGCGCGCGGCGGCGCTCCAGGCGCTGCTGGTGACCGGCGGCGGCGGGCTGGCCCTGTTGGCCGGGCTGCTGCTGCTGGGCCTTATCGGTGGCAGTTGGGAGATCTCCGCGCTATTCGGCCAGGCCGAAACGATCCAGGCGCATCACCTGTATCTCCCGGCGCTGCTGTTGATTCTGGCCGGCGCGTTCACCAAGTCGGCGCAGTTCCCGTTCCATTTCTGGCTCCCCGGCGCCATGGAAGCACCGGCTCCCGTCAGCGCGTACCTGCATTCCGCGACGATGGTCAAGGCGGGGGTCTTCTTGCTGGCGCGTCTGAGCCCGGCCCTGGGCGGCACGGACGAATGGACGGCCCTGGTCATGAGCGCGGGCGCGGTCACCATGTTCCTGGGCGGGTTTCTGGCGTGGAAGCAGACCGACCTGAAGCGCATTCTGGCCTATTCCACGGTGAGCACACTTGGCACACTGGTGCTGCTGCTGGGCATTGGAAGCAGCATTGCCGTGAAAGGTGCGGCGGTCCTGCTGCTGGCCCATGCCATGTACAAGGGGTCGCTGTTCCTGATGGCCGGGGGACTCGATCACGAAACCGGCACGCGGGATATCACGGCGATGGGCGGGCTGGCGCGCTCGATGCCGGTTTCCATGCTGGCGGCGAGCCTGGCGGCGCTGTCGATGGCCGGTCTGCCGCCGCTGGTGGGCTTCATCAGCAAAGAGGTGTTGTACGAAGCGACGCTCGAAGATGCCGTCTGGCCCGCTTTGATCACGGCGGTGGCGGTGGCCGGGAACGTGTTCGTGGTCGCGGCAGCCGGGCTGGTGGCGATCAAACCGTTCTGGGGCGAGTGGGTCGAAACGCCCAAACACCCGCACGAAGGTCCGGTTGGCTTGTGGCTGGGACCGGTGCTGCTGGCCGGGCTGGGCCTGTTCGTCGGTCTGGCCCCGGGGGTGATGTCGCACGACCTGATCGCGCCGGCAGCGAGCGCCGTTCTCCAGAAAGAGACGACCGTCAAGCTGGCGCTGTGGCACGGCATCAACCCGATGCTGGTGCTGAGCGTGATCACCGTCGGGTTGGGCGTGGCCGCCTACGTGTGGCGGGAACGGCTGGGCAACCGGCTGAACATCCTCGATCCCGGATCGCGGTTCGGCCCGGCGCGCATTTACCAGGAGGCCGTCGACGGGCTTCCGCGCTTTGCCACGGCGGTGACGAGCGTGCTGCAAAGCGGCTACTTGCGGCTCTATTTGACGACAATCGTCGTCGTGACGGTTGGGCTGGTCGGCTTCACGCTGGCGAGCCGGGTCGACGCAGGCGGGATGTGGCGGACGCCGGATGTGCGCATCTATGAAATCCTGGTGGCGGGCATGATCCTGGCGGGCGCGCTAGGCGTGACCCTGATGCGGTCGCGGATGGCGTCGGTCGCGGCGCTGGGTACCGTGGGCTATGGGATCGCGCTGCTGTACGTGCTGTTCAGCGCGCCGGACCTGGCGATGACCCAGTTTGCCATCGAGACGCTAACCGTGCTGCTGTTCGTGTTCGTCATTTACCGCCTGCCGAAGTACGCCACATTGACCAGCCGGCGGGATCGCGTGCGCGATGCCGTGGTGGCGCTGTTGGCGGGCGCCATGATGACAACCCTGGTGTTGATCGTGACGGCGGAACCCCTGCGGTCGCGCTTGACTCCGTATTTCGCAGAAAACAGCCTGCCGCTGGGAAAGGGCCGGAACATCGTCAACGTCATTCTGGTAGATTTTCGTGCGTTTGACACGTTGGGTGAAATCACCGTGCTGTCGGTGGCAGCGATCGGCGTCTACGCGCTGATGAAGCTGCGCCTGGGGCAGGCGGGTGATGAGGAGTCCTGACCTGCTTGATGTCAGGTTTGGGGAGGAGAGGTGAGAGATGGAGTCGCGCGTGAGGCTTGGCCATGTATGGGGCATTCCCATCGGGCTGCATCCGAGCTGGTTTTTCATCTTCGGCTTGGTGACCTTTTCGCTGGCGGTCGGTTATTTCCCGGATGAGTATCCCGACATGAACGGCGCGGCGTACTGGATATTGGGCGCGATCACCAGCCTGTTGTTCTTCGGATCGGTGCTGGCCCACGAGCTAGGACACTCGTTCGTGGCCATTCGCAACAAGATTCCCGTGCGCTCGATCACGTTATTCATCTTCGGCGGCGTGGCGCAGATCGAAGAGGAGCCGCGCACCGCCGGGGCCGAGTTCCGGATCGCTATCGCGGGGCCGATCGTCAGCCTGGCGCTGGCCGCGGTGTTCTACGTGATCTGGCTGGCGGACCGAAACGTGTCGACGCATCTGGCCGCGCCGAGCGTGTGGCTGGCGCGAATCAACCTGATCCTGGCCGTATTCAACATGATCCCCGGCTTTCCGCTGGATGGCGGGCGCGTCTTCCGGGCCGTGGTGTGGCAGTTCACCGGGAGCCTGCACCGCGCCACCCGCATCGCCGCGACGATGGGACAGGTCGTCGCGTTCGGGTTCATGGCCTGGGGCGCCTTCACGCTGCTGGCCGGAGGGGTTTTCAACGGGCTGTGGCTGATTTTCATCGGCTGGTTTCTGCAAAACGCAGCAACGGCCAGCGCCGCGCAGTCTGGCCTGCAGGAAGCCTTGCGCGGCGTGACGGTTTCGCAGGTGATGACGACCGAATGCGCGCACGTGCCGCACCGGCTGTCGATCAAGGAACTGGTCGACGAACAGATTTTGAGCGGGCGTCCGCAGCGCTGCTTCTTCGTGGATGAGGGCGACGCCACGCGCGGCCTGCTGACGATCCAGGACGTGACCGCCATCTCGCGCGACGAGTGGAACCAGGTGACGGCTGAGCAGATCATGGTGCCGTGGGACCAAATCCAACGCGTCACGCCGAGCACGGAACTGCTCGACGCGCTGCGCATCATGGACCGGGCGCAAGTGGGGCAGGTTCCTGTGGTGGTAGGCGAGGAGCTGGTCGGTATGCTGACGCGCGAGCAGGTGATCCGGTACGTGCGGATGCGCAGTGAGCTGGGATTGTGAGAGTGACGGAGGGGCATCGATGAAGTCGGTTATTTTGTCGACGGCGACGCGCTATCTGCTGCCGCTGCTGCTGCTCTTTTCGATCTTTGCGCTGCTGCGCGGGCACAACGAGCCGGGCGGCGGGTTCGTGGGCGGGCTGGTGGCGTCGGCGGCGTTCACCTTGTTTGCCCTGGCGCACGACGTCGAGCGGGCGCGTGCCATCCTGCCGCTTAATCCGCGCCTGTTGATCGCTGCGGGACTGTTGATCGCGGTGACCAGCGGACTGATCGGGATGCTGTTCGGCGAGCCGTTCATGACTACCGCCTGGGATTCGCGCGAGATACCCGTTGTGGGCAAGATGGGCACGCCGCTGTTGTTCGATGTCGGCGTTTATCTCGCCGTCATGGGCGTCGCTCTGACGATCATCTTTTCACTGGCGGAGGAATGATATATGGAGGTCGTGCTGGCATTTGTGATCGGTGGGCTGTACGCTGCTGGCTTGTTCATGATGATGCGCCGGAGCATGGTGAAGGTGATCATGGGGCTGGCCCTGCTGGGATATGCGTCTAACCTGCTGATCTTCACCGTGGGCCGTTTGACTCGCGGCTCCTCTCCGCTGATTCCGGCAGACGCCGCGCAGCCCGCCGCGCCATTCGCCGATCCGCTGCCGCAGGCCCTGATTCTGACGGCGATCGTGATCGGGTTTGGCGTGCAGGCGTTCGCATTGGTGCTTTTCAAGCGCACGTATCAAAGCGTGGGGACTGACGATCTGGACAGCATCAGAGCCACCGAGAAAAGCTGAATGGACGGACTGACGAGGAATCCATGAACGGACTGCTGATCCTGCCCATACTCATCCCCCTGATGACGGCCATCGCGTTGGTGCTGGCGTGGAATCACCGCGCGATTCAGCGCCGCATCAGCGTTGCCGGCGCTTTGATTCTGTTCCTGGCGGCGATCGGATTGTTGACGAGCGTGTCGAGCGACGGCATCGCTGTCGTTCAAATCGGCGATTGGCCGGCGCCGTTCGGCATCACCCTGGTGGCCGACCTGTTCAGCGCGGTCATGGTGACGATGACCGGCTTGATGGGGCTCGCGGTGGCCGTGTATTCGCTGTCGAGCATGGACGCGCCGCGCGAATCGTTCGGGTACTACCCGCTGTTTCACGTGCTGTTGATGGGCGTCAACGGCGCGTTCCTGACTGGGGATATGTTCAACCTGTACGTGTGGTTCGAAGTGATGTTGATCGCGTCCTTCGTGCTGATGGCCCTGGGCGGCGAACGAGTTCAACTCGAAGGCGCGATCAAGTATGTCACCATCAACCTGGTATCGTCTGCGCTCTTCCTGACGGCGATCGGCATTCTGTACAGCGTGGCCGGAACGCTGAACATGGCGGACTTGGCGCAGCGGCTCAATTCGGGCGACGTCGATCCAGGGATGGTCACGGCACTGTCAATGATGTTCTTGATCGCCTTCGGGATCAAGGCGGCGGTGTTCCCGCTGTTCTTCTGGCTGCCCGCGTCCTATCACACGCCGCCGGTTGCCGTGACGGCCATCTTCTCCGGGCTGTTGACCAAGGTGGGCGTCTATTCGCTGATCCGCGTTTTCACACTGATCTTCCTGCGCGATGTGGATTACACGCACACGCTCATCCTGGTCATCGCGGGCTTCACGATGGTCACGGGCGTGTTGGGCGCCGTTGCCCAGACGGGTTTTCGGCGACTGCTGTCGTTTCACATTGTCAGCCAGATCGGGTACCTGCTGATGGGGTTGGGGCTGTTCACCGAGCTGGCGCTCGCGGGGACCGTGTTCTTCATGGTGCACGTGATCATCGCCAAATCCGCCTTGTTCCTGGTGAGCGGCGCGGTCTACCAGATCGCCGGGACCTACGATCTCAAAAAGCTGGGCGGGTTGTACAAGTCGCACGTCGGGCTGTCGATGATGTTTCTGCTTCCCGCGCTGTCGCTGGCCGGAATTCCGCCGCTGTCGGGGTTTTGGGCCAAGCTGACGCTGGTCCGAGCCGGGCTGGAAACCGAAGAGTACGCGATTGTGGCGGTGGCGCTCGGCGTGAGCATCCTGACCCTGTTCTCGATGATGAAGATTTGGGCCGAAGCGTTCTGGAAGGATCGCCCTGAGAGCGATGAGGCGGCGTCTGACGGGCTCCCTGAATTGCGGACGAGCCAGGCGTGGCTGGCGTTGGTGGCTCCGATTATCGCGCTGGGGGCGCTGACCATCGTGCTGGGCATCGCGGCGGAGCCGTTCTTCGTGCTGGCACGTGATGCTGCGCGCCAACTGCTCGATCCGGCGAGTTACATCCAGGCTGTATTGGGAGGGACGCCGTGAATACACTGCTGTTGAACGTGCTGCTGGCGATTGCCTGGATTGCCCTGACGGGCACGTTTACGCCCGTGAACCTGTTGTTCGGGTTCGTCGTGGGGTATCTGGCGCTGGGACTCTCACAGCGCAGCGGGCGCGCGGCGGGCTACCGGTCGAAGTTTCCGCGTGTGATCACGTTTGTCCTGTTTTTCCTGGGGGAACTGCTGCTGGCAAACCTGCGGGTGGCGTACATGGTGTTATCACCGCGCTTGAGGATCCGGCCCGCGGTGGTCGCGATCCCACTGGAGGCGACGAGCGATCTCGAGATCTCGCTGCTGGCAAACCTGATCACGCTGACGCCGGGCACGCTGTACCTGGACATTTCCGATGATCGAAAGACGATGTTCGTCCATACGATCTATCTGGAAGATGTGGATCAGTTCCGGGACGATATCAAACAGGGGTTCGAACGCCGCTTATTGGAGATAACGCGATGACTCTATCAGACGTGGCGATTTATGTGGTGCTGCCCATGCTGGCGGTGGCCGTTCTGCTGACGTTTGTGCGCTTGATGCGAGGGCCGACGCTGCCGGACCGGGCGGCTGCACTGGATTTGATGTCGGCGCTGGGCATTGGATTCGTGGCGACGTATGCGATCGCGACCGATCAGCCCTCACTGCTGGATACGGCGGTTGTGTTGGCACTCGTCTCGTTTTTGGGGACGGTGGGGTTCGCGTTGTATGTCGAGCGGAGAGTGTGAAGATGCGTGACGAGATCAGCGCCGCGTTGATGATTGTCGGGGCCGTATTTGCCCTTATCGCCAGTATTGGGATGCTGCGGATGCCCGATCTTTTCTTGCGCATGTCGTCGAGCACGAAGGCATCTACGCTGGGCGTTGGGACGATTTTGGTGTCAGCAGCGGTGTATTTCGGCGAGCTTGGCGTCATCAGCCGGACGATGGCGACGCTTGCGTTTGTGCTGTTGACGGTGCCGGTGGCGGCGCATGTGCTTGGGCGCGCGGGATATCGGGTGGGCGTGGAGCTGAGCGATCGGACGGTTCGGGACGATCTGCGCGATCGCTATGGACCGCAAATCGACCGGGAAGACATAGGGGAGGATGCCGAGTTTGAAGGAATGTGAATGTTTTCCCGAGATCGGCCTTGACAGATGGCGTTTCTCTTATATAATGCTTCCCTGCCTCGGCGATAGCAGGGGCGCAACTTGAAAGCCTAAGAGTCCTCTTGTCAGCTTTGTGATTGTATGTTACGATACGATTACAAGGGATGAGTGGCTGAGCTACACTAAGTAGACTCAATATTTCCTCCAAAGCGAGGAGGAAGCCGGCTTAGGTCGGTTTTTTCGTCGCAATGGAGGAGGCACCTTAACAACAGCAGAGTGACAGAAAGCACAGCGACGTGCGAGCTAGAGGAAGATGACATTGCCCTGCGGGGTGATGTTGAGAAGAACCGTGTAAATACGGAGAGTTTGATCCTGGCTCAGGATGAACGCTGGCGGCGTGCCTAATACATGCAAGTCGAACGCGAAGCCTGATTTCGGTTAGGCGGAGAGTGGCGGACGGGTGAGTAACACATGGCTGACC